>SPJJ01018599.1_pt1 | contig 40502 bp, 33 predicted proteins | sample 3741741 | NCBI WGS metagenome assembly SPJJ01 (sample SAMN10925908, study PRJNA522277) | cold seep metagenome | isolation source: Elba SIP-enriched marine methane seep metagenome, extraction at timepoint T1 | place: Italy: coast of Elba, Mediterranean Sea | collected 2014-05 | reverse complement strand
GAGCGAAAGCAGGGGTATGGGATCAGGTTTCAGTCAATGGCAGCGAGTTGCGTAATTATGCCGCGCTGGGTACCTGGTGGAAGTTGCGTGCCTCTGTCATTGATGACTATCGTCGAAAACGCGTAAAATACCCACGTGTATTAAATTCTCGACTGGATTATGCACAATTACAAAACCTCGCCCTCGAAGAAGTGCAGGCGACTGTCTTTACTGAATTACGTAGTGTTTTCAGAGTCGGTGGTATTCATGCACTCGTTTCCATCGGATCAAACGAACAACCTTTCAACTTGTTTATTCCTGATATGGATTCGGAACCGGGACAAGAAATTCTTAACGTGTTGAAAACACGCTACATATCTTCCGGCGAAGACCACCCCAGACAAAGTTATGCCTATGTAAACGGACAGCTAAATGTTTATCGTGGTAATCCGCAGATGGTGGTTTTGTCGGCCAATCAGTTTTCTGACGACTTTAAATCCCTGCCAGAGGTAGCAACGCTTAAAATTTCAGCCGTATTGCCAGACCCCCAGGGTCGAGATGCTGGGCAGGAGTTTGTGACATTGAAAAATTTATCACAACATACAATTGATGCTGCTGGGTGGGTGATTGAAGACTTAGCAGGAAGAAAACAGGTGTTGACTGAGCACATCGGTGCCAATATGCAAACTAACATTTTACTACAAAGCTCCCTGCGCCTGAATAACACGGGTGATGAGATCACTTTATTGGATGCTGAAGGAATGCTAGTTGATCGTGTAACGTATACCGCCCAGGATGTGGTGGCCGGGCAAAAAATACAATTTTAACCTTCTGTGTACAGTTAGAAACCGACAGCCTCTGGCTGCCGGTTAGTTGATAAACAAAACTATCGTCAAATACTATCCAGGAGAAGTGAGCCGGTTTTGGTCAAAATGCTCATTTAACGCAATTGACTTTCATCGAACGAATCTTGTGATTGAAATGGAATTCACCAAAATTATGCACTTTTACACCGGGTTGAAAGATTAATTCCGAGTCATCAAGGACATCTTGTTCGGTAATCCCAAGCGATTTCATCAATACCGGGTGTTTTGACATTTCTGCCAACGTGAATTTAAAGTTTTTATTTTCAAATAGAAAAGTGACTGCATTTGGCCCCACGATAATACTTTCAATTTTTTTATCCCAATTTTTCCCCTTAATATTAACCAGGTTTGGTAATTTTTTGGGGCCGCTGATTCTATGCTTATTGCCGCGATAATGCACATCATCAAAAATATCGACCCAGCAACCCGATTTTTTAGCATGGACAGTGGGTGAAGCAAAGACTGTTAACAGACAGAGTGTGAGAAAACTAGGCAAGATTTTTGTAAATATTTTCATTGTTATTTCCCCTCTATTGTTTGAATTGCAGGGTCAATAAAACGCCTTTTGCAAGGTGAAATCTACCCTACATTTAAAGGGAGCCTAAAACCTGTAAATGGTTTCATTTATTTCATAGTAGCTATTGTTCATCAATGGTTAATTAAACAATGATTAATATTTGAAATGATTTTTGGGAGGTGTGTATGAAAAAACGATTCAGTCATTCATTGATTTTGATGTTCGCTATGCTATCGACAGCGTGTTCCACCACGCCTGAACGAATTAATCCGATTTCCACATATTCAGAAGAAACCAGAAAATTGAGTGAAGAATGGAATCAAGGCAGCGCAATGTTGGATAAAGGGAAAAAATTAGCCATCAAAGGTAAGCAGCAGATTGAAGAAGGTGAAAAATTAATCGAGAAGGGTGAACGCCATCTTGAAAAAGGAAATAATCTTATTCAACAGGGTGAGGAAAAGATAGAAAACAGTGAGCGTGGGCTAGAGAATCTCATGCTGCGGCCAACGAGTTTGAAATAAATGAATAATAGGTGATCCCTCTTCTCTACAGGGGAGAAGGTGAGGGGGAATAATGAAATTTTCCTAAAATACTCATTGACGCCATGTAAACCGCGATAAAATCGTATTTCAATAACTTGTTAGGCTAACTTAACATCTGCCGAATATGTTCAATTTCGTCTTTAGCCAAATCCAGGATGGTGATGCTTTGGTCTGCGTCCAGCTCGCCAGCGGCGATTTTTCTGTAGGCAGGGAGTTCATCCATTTTTGGCATTTTCTTGATGTCTACTTTGCCGATATAACTGTGTAACTGAGCAATCATGACGATGTCGGTATAATCGACCCGCGTGCCACTGTCACGGTACCAGTCTTCCGAATGTTTGATGACATCTTCAAAGTCTTCGGGAAAATCCCATTTCCGGATAATTTGCAGACCAATCTCGCATTTAAGCTCTTTAATGGTTTCTGCCAGATCGCGCGGGTTATCGAGAATATCAGCGTGTTTATCGGCGTAAGCCAGAATGGGGACAACGCCAATATCGTGGATTAACCCCGCCAGCATGGCACGGTCTGGGTCGAAGCCGGGTGTTTTATGGGCAAAAACGGCACTAATGGCGGCCACATAACTGCTGTGTATCCACAATTCTTGCATTTTTCGGCGGATTTTCGGCGAGCGTGCTTTGAACACGCCTTTCATCGCAAATGCAGTGATGATGTTTTGCGAGACTTTCAAGCCAAGGCGGGTGAGGGCTTCTGGGCAACTCTCAATCTTACGCCTACCGCGATATAGCGGACTGTTAGATATTTTGATTAAGCGCGCAGTAATGCTGGGGTCAATTTGTACAACGCGGGCAATTTTGCTGTTATTGGCTTTTTCATCATTGATGGCGCGACGGATTTTAAACGATACGTCGGGAATTGTGGGCAACGCCAGTTTGTCAGACTGCATATATTTGTAGCAGTCCTTATACAGGCGGTTTTTTGCAAGAGCTGATGATTCAGTGGTTTCCGTCATTCGAGGTTTGGTCGGATAGTTTGCCCAGAAGGTTGTGTAAGAACAACTTCCGGGGCATTCTGCTTAAATTATATCGGCATAAGGCATTTTATACTTGATTTATGTAAACCCATTGCGTGCCAGGGTGGTTTGCTGATAAATCTGGCAATCAAGATTTTCCAGAAATTGCATTCCCTTAATGAAATTACCTGGCAAGCTTTTGTCGAGCAAGCATTTTCAGTTTAGTTTAAAATGCGCAGACTTTGAATTGTTTACGTTTTTGTTCAAGCTTAATGTCTATTGCATCGTCTGATGTCACTCATTCTTTAGAGTCGATCCGAGATTACATCCGCTGGGCTGCCAGCCAATTTAGCCAAGCCGAACTGGCTTATGGGCAAGGGACCCTGACGGCTTTGGATGAAGCGGCGGCACTTGTGTTGTTTTCCATCAATCAACCTTATCAGCTGGCAGACAGCTATCTTGACTGTCGTTTGACTCAAGCAGAGCGAGACAACGTCGTGGCGATGATCTCACAACGTATTGAGCAACGTATTCCTTCCGCCTATATCACCCATGATGCTGTGTTTGCAGGGCTTCATTTTTATGTTGATCAACGTGTGCTGGTACCCCGTTCGCCGATTGCGGAATTGATAGAACAACGCTTTCAACCGTGGGTGGATGAAGATCATGTTTTGAAGATACTGGATGTATGCACCGGCAGTGCCTGCATTGCCATTGCCTGTGCCTATGCTTTTCCTCAGGCGCAGGTGGATGCAGTGGAGTTGAGTGAAGATGCCTGTGCGGTGGCGCAAATAAATTTATCCAGACATGGGTTGGATGAAAGCGTAAATGTGTATCAATCGGATCTATTTAGTGACGTGCCGCCAGCGACGTACGATATTATTGTCAGCAATCCACCGTATGTCAGCTTAAATGAATGGCAGAACCTGCCTGCAGAATTTCTGGCCGAACCGGATATGGGGTTTAAGGGGGGCGATAATGGTCTGGATCTGGTACTTAAAATACTTGTTCATGCGCTTGATTATTTATCGCCGTCAGGTATTTTAGTCGTAGAAGTGGGAAGCAGTGCGGAAACTCTGCAGCAGCTCTTCCCTGATGTGGCTTTTTACTGGCTGGATTTTGAACATGGTGGGGACGGGGTCTTCCTGTTAACTGCACAGCAACTGACTGAACATCAATCTCAATTTAAACTCGCGTTATAAAATGTCTGGAAATTCAATTGGTAAATTATTTATTGTCACCACATTTGGTGAAAGTCATGGGTTGGCATTGGGTGCCATTGTCGATGGTTGCCCGCCAGGACTGGCGTTGTCGGAAGCTGATCTGCAGCAGGATTTGGATCGTAGGAAGCCGGGAACCTCCAGGCATACCACACAACGCCGTGAAGCTGATCAGGTGAAAATAATGTCCGGGGTGTTTGAAGGAAAAACCACGGGGACGCCGATTGGTTTGATTATTGAGAACACCGACCAGCGTTCCAAAGATTATTCTGATATTGCAGAAACGTTTCGCCCGGGGCATGCCGATTACAGTTATCAGCACAAATATGGTATTCGTGATTATCGCGGTGGTGGACGCTCTTCAGCACGGGAAACCGCCATGCGTGTCGCAGCTGGCGCTATTGCCAAAAAATATCTCGCCGAAAAATTGGGTATTCAAGTGCGAGGTTATTTGTCGCAGTTGGGGCCAATTACAATGGATAAGGTGGATTGGGATGTTATCGGCGATAATCCATTTTTTTGCCCTGATGTGGATAAGCTTGAACAACTTGAAACCTACATGGATGCACTGCGTAAAGAAGGGGATTCTATTGGTGCCAAGGTGGATGTGGTGGCGACGAATGTCCCGCCAGGGTTGGGTGAGCCAATTTTTGACCGACTGGATGCAGAATTGGCGCATTCATTAATGAGCATCAATGCCGTCAAGGGTGTGGAAATTGGAGACGGTTTTGAGTGTGTCAATGCGAAAGGCACTGCGTTTCGAGATGAAATTACCCCTGATGGCTTTCTAAGCAACCATGCTGGTGGGGTATTAGGCGGCATCTCTACTGGGCAGGATGTGGTGGCGCGTATCGCCTTAAAGCCTACTTCCAGTCTGCGACTTGCCGGGCGGAGTATTAACAAACAGGGTGAACCCATTGAAGTGGTGACCAAAGGGCGTCACGACCCGTGCGTGGGAATTCGCGCTACGCCGATTGCAGAAGCGATGGTGGCATTGACGTTAATGGATCATGTATTGCGTCAGCGTGCACAAAATGTCGATGTTGATAGTGGATTGCCGGTTTTAAGATAATGGCATGAAACTGCCCTATTGGCGACTGTCATCGTTTTACTTTTTTTATTTCGCTACGCTGGGCAGTTTTGTCCCGTTTTGGAGCCTGTACCTGGAGCATGCCGGTTTTTCCGCACTGGAAATCGGCGAGTTAACCGCGTTGATGGTGGTCACCAAAATTATTGCACCTAATATTTGGGGCTGGCTGGGCGATGTGCGTGGTAAAAGTCTGGGGATAATTCGTCTTGCTGCATTTTTCGGTGCGCTGTGTTTTGCCGGATTGTTCTTTGGCAAAGGCTATTACTGGATTGCTCTGGTCACCCTCAGTTTCAGTTTTTTCTGGCATGCCGCTCTCCCGCAATTTGAAACTGCGACGCTCTTCCATTTAAAACACGATAATCATCGTTATAGCCAGATACGCTTATGGGGGTCGATAGGTTTTATTGTTGCGGTCACCGGTATCGGTAGGTTTCTGGACTTTTTCAGTATCGAGCTTCTGCCGTGGTTCATTGTTTCATTATTAAGCATGATCTGGCTATCCACGTTAATTACCCCTGATGTCAGAGCTAGCGCTACGCAACATGAGGTGATGCGTGTCTGGCAAATTCTGGGTAAACCTGAAATTATCGCCTTTTTTAGTGTGTATTTGTTGCTACAGCTCGCGCATGGCCCGTATTACGTGTTTTATTCAGTGTATCTCAGTCATCATGATTACGCGAATAGCGTGATCGGCATTTTGTGGGCCGTGGGTGTTTGTGCTGAAATCGTGCTGTTTTTGCTGATGAAACCGATATTAAAACGAATTTCATTAAGAGGCTTATTACTCAGTAGTGTTTTTCTGAGTATTTGCCGCTGGATGCTGATTGCCTATTTTCCTGATGAATTTGCCGTTGTGTTTCTTGCTCAGTTCCTGCATGCGGCAACCTATGGTGGAACACACGTGGCGGCAATACATTTTGTGCAGGAATTCTTTGGTATACGTCACCAGGGCAAGGGACAAGCACTATACAGCAGTGTGTGCTTTGGCATAGGCGGCGTGTTGGGTAGTTTATACAGTGGCTTTTTTTGGGACAGTATGGGCGCAGAATTTGTGTTTTCCATGGCTGCGGCAGTGTGTTGTGTTGCCTTTCTGATCGCCTTTGTCTGGGTAGGTAGGGCAAAACCTGTGGAACTGGGGTAAAATATCACGGTTTAGTGATGCGATAAAAACAGGAAGATAAGTGTTTGAATTAATTAAAAATGGCGGCTGGATGATGTTGCCGATTATCATGTGTTCAATTGCTGCCATGGCCATTGTGGGGGAACGCTTCTGGAGTTTGCGTCGGCGTAGAATACTGCCTGTAGATTTGGTGCCAAAGATCTGGCAATTGCATCGCGAAAACAAAATTGACGCTGTCACCCTGCGGCGTATAAAAGTCAGTTCGCCCTTGGGTGCTGTGTTATCAGCCGGGTTGGCCAACAGTCGACATGGTCGGGAAATGATGAAAACCAGCATCGAAGAAGCCGGCCGTCAGGAAGTGCATGCGCTGGAAAAATATTTGAATAGCCTGGGTACCATTGCCTCGATTACGCCATTATTGGGATTGTTGGGAACAGTGATAGGCATGATCAAAGTGTTTACCGCCATTATGGTGAATGGCATCAGTGACCCCGGCATTCTTGCTGGTGGAATCTCCGAAGCATTGATTACCACGGCGGCGGGCTTAACCGTAGCCATCCCCAGCCTGATTTTTCACCGTTATTTTGAGCGACTTGTAGATGAATATGTCGTTAGAATGGAGGAAGAAGCTCTGCATTTGATTGATGTGATGCAGGGTGACCGGGAAGACAGCTGATGAATTTTAACCGTAAAAAACGCCCGCCCTTGGAAATATCAATTACACCGATGATTGATGTGGTGTTTTTGCTATTGATTTTTTTCATGGTGACCACCACATTTAATAGACAGACGGAATTGAAAATCAATTTGCCAGAGGCGCAGGGCGAAGAGGTAAAAAAACAAAACAAGGTGATTACCCTGATGATTGATGAAGAAGGTATCTATTTTATTGCCGATGATGAAGGCAAGTTTCATCAATTAATCAATCAGAACGCGGCGACCTTGCGCAATGCTCTGCAGAAAGCTGCGGGGGATCGGCGTAATTTGCCTTTTGTCGTCAGCGCCGATGCGCAAACGCCTCATCAGGCGGTGGTGAGTGCCCTTGATATCGCCAGCCAGATGGGCTTTAAACGCATCACCTTCGCAACCAAAAGTTTACCTGGACAACAATGAATAAACGATTTGTAAAATGGTTACAGGATGCCTGGTACAAGGAGATGTATTTATCTCCGATGTTAGTGCCATTCTCCCTGTTTTATCTGGATGCGGTGCGGTTTCGCCGTTTTATGTATAAATTAGGGCTTAAACGTTCGACTAAATTATCCGTCCCCGTCATTATTGTCGGCAATATAAGCGTAGGGGGTACAGGCAAAACCCCATTAGTCATCTGGTTAGCCCAGTATTTGAAAGAGCAAGGTTATAATCCCGGCATTATCAGTCGCGGTTATGGGGGCGAAGAGCATAAGGAAGCGATGACGGTCAACGCTGACAGTTCCGCTCAAATTGTAGGTGACGAGCCATTGCTATTGGCCAAACATACGGATTGCCCGGTGGTGATTTGCCATAAACGTGTCAAAGCCGCACAATCACTGTTGAGTCAGCATGATTGTGATATTGTCATTGCTGATGACGGTTTGCAGCATTATGCGTTAAAACGCGATATTGAAATTGCAGTCATTGATGGTGAACGTCGTTTTGGTAACGGATACATTTTGCCTGCCGGGCCATTGAGAGAACCGGTGGAACGCTTGCAAGAGGTTGATTTGGTCATCGTCAATGGTGTCGCTGAAGAAGACAATGAATACTCCATGCGCCTGGAAGGGTTTGAAGCCATTAACATGCACACCTCCGAAGTACTGTCGCTGGATAAGTTTACCACGCAGAAATGCCGCGCTATGGCCGGAATAGGCAATCCAAAAAGGTTTTTTAACTATCTAGAAAAAGCCGGGTTGGAGGTTGATAAGATAGCGTTTCCCGACCATCATGCGTATAGCAAAGAAGACATCAGTTTTGATGACAGTTTACCCGTATTAATGACAGAAAAGGATGCGGTTAAATGTATGGCGTTTGCGGATAAAAAGCATTGGTATGTGCCGGTCAAGGCTCAGCCACAACCGGCGTTTGTGCACCAATTATCTACACTACTCAAAAACAAATTAAATGGATAAAAAATTACTAGAAATTCTTGCTTGCCCCATCTGCAAGAGCCCTTTGTTTTATCAAAAAGACAGCCAGGAATTAATTTGTAAGGCAGATCGACTGGCGTTTCCTATTCGCGATGGTATTCCTGTGATGCTGGAAGACGAGGCCAGACAATTGACTGAAGATGAAATTGAATCCTTAAAATCATGAGTGTAGATTTTAAGGTTGTCATACCTGCGCGTTATGGTTCCAGCCGCTTGCCGGGTAAACCATTATTACCCATTGTCGGCAAACCCATGATAGCCCATGTGTGTGAACGCGCCAGTGAAGCCAATGCCGAGCAAGTTGTTGTCGCCACTGACGATAAGCGTATCCAGCATGCGGTGGAAAGTTTGGGGTTGACTGCGGTCATGACAGACCCGGCGCATCAGTCGGGGACGGAGCGTATTGCTGAAGTGGCAAAAAAAATGGGTTGGTGTGATGACACCATCATCGTTAACCTGCAAGGTGATGAACCCTTAATTCCTGCACAATATATTAATGATGTTGCCGACGTTTTGGCGCGGCAATCTATCGCAGGCATGTCGACTTTGGCTGCGCAGATTGCAGACGCAGAAGAAGTTTTTAATCCAAATGCTGTGAAAGTCGTCTTGGATCAGGAGGGTTATGCCTTGTATTTTAGTCGTGCGGCCATACCTTGGGACAGGGATAATTTCCCTGATCAGGTTAAGCAACATGCTGCCTGTCCACATCTTAGACATATTGGCATGTATGCGTATAGAGTCGGTTTTTTGAATCGTTATTGTCAATGGTCTGCGTCGGCGCTGGAAAAAGTGGAATCATTGGAGCAACTGCGGGTTTTGTGGCATGGGGAAAAAATTATTGTCAAGAATGTACCGACTACGCCGCCTGCAGGCGTCGATACAGAGGCGGATCTAAAAAGAGTTGCACAGCAAATTCAGGGCAGGTAAGCGATTCATTCCGGTATTGAAATCTTTATATTCTCGATGTACAAGTGCATGTATTTTCGCGCTGACGTGGTGTGATGGCTGAGCAAACACCGGTTAAAATTTCCTTGCCATATTTTGTGGATAGCGCGCGCTTGTTTCAGCATATTGCCGATCAGCCGTGGGCCATGTTTTTGGATAGTGGTTTCCCTGGAAATACATCGGGGCGCTTTGATATTCTGGTCGCAGAGCCGGTGTGTACCTTACAAACTGAACATGGCAAAACGCGGGTTGCCACCGCTGCAGAAACTTTCGTGTCTGCTGAAGACCCATTTTTTCTATTACGCCAGCAAATAGACAACGTGCATTTAGCACAGACAGATCTGCCTTTTTCTGCAGGTGCTTTGGGCTACTTTGCCTATGATCTTGCCAGAATGCTGGAGAAGCTCCCGGTTGCGGCGCAAGATGCAGAAGCCTTACCGGATATGGCCGTGGGTATTTATCAGTGGGCGGTGGTGGTTGATCACCGCGCGCAACAGAGCTGGTTGACAGGGCAAGTAGATGCAGATGTTGATTGGGCTGAGTTACAGAAACGCTTCAGTCAGTATCCGCTGCAATCGGAGACTCAGCCATTTAAAGTTTTGTCTGTACCACAGTCGAATATGGATAAGCCTAAATATTCGCAGATGATGAAACGAATCAAGCATTATCTGAAACAAGGCGACTGTTACCAAATCAACCTCGCGCAACGTTTTATCAGTCGTTGTCAAGGCGACCCCTGGCAGGCATATTGTCATTTGCGCACCTTGAATGCCGCGCCTTTTAGCGCCTATCTAAATATCCCGGGGGTACAGGTACTCAGTTCATCGCCAGAACGCTTTTTGCAGGTGGTGGATGGCCAAGTGGAGACCAAGCCGATTAAAGGCACTCGGCCTCGTCAGGCAAGTGCGCAGGATGATCTGCAACAAAAACAACAATTATCCTGTAGCCTGAAAGACCGTGCAGAAAATCTGATGATTGTCGATTTGCTGCGTAATGACATCAGTAAAAACTGTAAGAAGGGTTCGGTAAACGTTCCCACGTTATTCGATATAGAAAGTTATGCCACAGTGCATCATCTAGTGAGTACCGTGACCGGTGAATTGGAAGATACGCAGCATGCGTTGGATTTATTGCGCGGATGTTTTCCAGGAGGGTCTATTACCGGCGCGCCTAAAATTCGTGCTATGCAAATCATCGAAGAACTTGAACCGCATCGACGTGGTATCTATTGCGGTGCCATCGGGTATATTGGCTATGATGGCAACATGGATACCAATATTGCGATTCGCACCCTGGTTCATTCTGATAATACTATTCGCTTTTGGGCTGGGGGCGGCATTGTAAATGACTCCCAAACCGAGGCCGAATACCAGGAATGCTTCGATAAAGCGCAGGCGATGCTGGCCGTGTTAAAAGATTTTTCCTAAGCGGCATGAAAGTTATCAAGCTGGGGGGCAGTGTGTTCGGCTCAAAACAGCTGCTTTTCTGTTTAAACAAAATTGAGCAAAGCAACCAGAAACCGGTGATTATTGTCTGTGGAGGCGGTGGCTTTGCCGATCAGGTCAGAACACAACAGCAACAGTACGGCTTTGATGAACACACCGCGCATCGTATGGCGATTTTGGCAATGCAGCAAAGTGCGTTGATGATGCATGCCCTGCAACGGAACTGGCCGCTGGTTGGTTCGCTCTCAGACGTTATTCGGCAAACACAGCAGGCGGTGTCGATTTGGTTACCCGATTATCAAGAGCTTGACAGCCATCACGTTGAAGCCGGATGGCATGTGACTTCAGACAGCCTTGCCGCCTGGTTAGCAAGACAGGTGCAGGCCACAGAATTATTGTTAGTCAAGTCTGCACAGATAGATCATCAACAATCATTGTCAGATTTACAAAAAACAGGAGTGTTGGATGCGGCATTTATTGATATGATTTCAAACGCCGGTTTTGCAACAAACGTTATTCACTATTCTGAATTGTAAATGTATTCACTGTTTAAAATTGTATTTCGTCGGGGACTTAGCCAGCTTTACTACAAGAGCAGAGAAGCCATCCTTGGGCATCATAAGCGGGATATTGTGGTGTCGCATGTGGGACAGGCCTGTATGGCTTTAGAAGACAGCAAAGAACAATTTGAAGATTCTCTGCAAAAATTTAAAACCATCCTCGGTATGCCGGATTTATCTTTGGAATATCGCTATCAGCAATTAAACATGCAATATCAATTCTGCCAGTCTAAAACAGAAGAGGTGGGGTATCGAATTTCTTCTATTGAAGACGTCACCAATGCCTTGTTTAATGAATGGGAAGAAGAATTGGCGCTGTACAATAATCGTTCGTTACGCTCAAAAAGTCGTCAACAGCTGGAAAAATCCAGACGTCAATATAAACGCTTGTTAACCGCATTAAAACAGGCAGAAGCAAAAATCCAGCCGGTATTAACCGCGTTTCACGATCAGGTACTCTTTTTAAAACACAACCTTAATGCGCAGGCCATAGCGGCATTGCAGCATGAGTTTATGGAAATCAGCGTAGATATCGGCAAACTGATTACAGCCATGGAAAAGACCATAAATGAAGCCAGTCAGTTTATGTCTTTATTAACAGAACAGAAAGCATTGCCGCACGCGACAGACAAATAATTCAACACGTTATCGACGTTCCGACTTATTCATGTGCATCACATGCCAAATACTACGGACATTGGAACGCATCGTTGGGATATATAGCGTGATAGCAACCTCTTCCAAAGCCGCTAATACGCAAATCATGGCCGACAATTGGAATGCCTTCGCATAATCCAACATGAATAACAAAAATAATGATGTGCCCATGCTGGCAGCGGCGAACTTGACCAGCCAGGTGTGATAACTGGTAAAAGCGTGAAACTTAAGCCAGCCGATGACAACGGGTACAACATAACTGGCGATCGTTAACAGTACAAAAAACAATTCCCGCTTCACAAGATGCGGCCACAGCCACCATGTTGAAATAGCAATAGTGGCATAAATAATTAAATCAGCCCAACTGTCCAGATGTGCACCAAACTCACTGCTTTGGTTAAGCAATCTGGCCGCCATGCCATCCAGCACATCGCTGAGAAAGGTTAAAGCTAACAAGCCCAAGAACAAATAGGCATGCCCCTGCCAGGCAAATAATAACAACAAGGGCGCACTGAAAAATCGAAAACAGGTTAATAAATTGGGTATTAACAATAAATCTTTGTATGGTTGTTTGTGCATTGTTATACCTCAAATGTCGCTAATAAGGGCGCATGATCAGATAACCGATTCCACGGGGTATGGGATAACTTCTCACAGGATAGGGGGTGCAATCCGCGAAAATAGATTCTGTCCATTTGCAGCATCGGTAACCAGGCTGGAAACGTTCTTGCATACCTTTTATGTAGACATTGATAGGCTTCTTTTAATTCTAAATGTTGATAAAAATATTTTTCAGCTTGTCCCGTCCAATCGTTAAAGTCGCCGGCCACAATCAGTGGCGCTTGGTGGGGAACATGTTGTTCAATGCGTTGACAGAGAATTCTGATCTGTTTTCTGCGCTCCATGGCAAATAAGCCCAAATGAATACAGATGACATGTAGGTCAGCCATTAAACCAGGCAGCTTAATCACGCCGTGCAGTAAACTGCGACTGGCCCAGTTAAAAGGCGAAACATTAATGTTTTCCCAGCTTTGCAACGCATATTTACTAAGAATGGCGTTTCCGTGATGCCCTACGCTGTAGACTGCATTTTTGGCATAGGCAAAGTGCGGCCAGACTTCCTGAGCTAAAAATTCTGAATGTGAGCAAATCGGCCAATTCGCGTGGTTTTGCGCATGTAGTTTGTGTTCGCCCTGCATTTCCTGGATAAACAAAATATCGGCATCGGTATCTCTCAACGCATCACGAATCTGGTGCAAAATAAAATGCTGGTTACCCAGACTAAATCCTTTGTGAATATTGTAAGTGACTACCTGCAGTTTATTATCTGACATCGACAATATCTCCCTAATGCATGATTAGCGTGTTAAACGTTTACTAATGATATGTTTTTGAAATGAATGAGTCTCAGAAAATGTGCAATATCAGGAATAAAAATAGTTTAGTAATGCCCAAGACCACTATCAGTAAATTAGGTTTTGTATCCCCGGCATGGCCGGGGAGATAAGCCTATGACATTAGTTCCAGCTTTTTAACTCATTGAATAAATATGTTGATTTTGCAGTGAATTGCTTTTCTCGCTTTTCGAGATAGGAGGCGAGTAAGATAACGAGTAAACCAACGCCAATAGAGGTCAGCCAAGGGACGCTGGTGTAAAAGTCGATTGCATATTCAACAAAAAACAGCAATCCGGCTAAGACGCATAAGTTGCCACTGATAAACGGTACTTTTTCGCGGAAATGAATTGCCGTTACTGTGAGTAGAATACCGCTGGCAATCGCCACTAGGGGTGCGTATTCAGTACCCTCAATTAAGGCAATGAAACACCCATATAATGCGACGATTGAAGCAATAACGCGATAGGCATATTGCCGTGTTGTTACCAGGGTGGAGAGCATTAACAAAATGAACGCAAGTGGAATGATAATGCCTAAGGAGATATGCAGACTGATATCCAACTGGCTTAGGAAAATAGGCCAGATGAATAATGCTGCCATGCTACCCCATGTTTGCGAGATAAATAATACAAACCCAGAGGAGGTGTATTTTTTAACATCAATAACCATGATGAATGCAAAGACGGCCAATTCGCTGATTAATAAAAGCTCGTTGCTTGGGTGTAACAGGCTGCGACCCACTAAAATCAGAAGCGGTAAGAACATAAGCAGTCTTGCTGTAATCCCTTCAAGCAGCTTCATGCTGGAGTGTTGCATCCAATGCAATTCAAAATGACGTAAGATAAAAAATAGAGTGACGCCAGATAAGGCCACAAAGCTCGGGTCCCTAAGGGGCAATACTAGGGCTAAATTTCCCAGAGCAGAGGCAATCAATAATGTTTTGCTGAACTTCCGCGCCAGGATGGAGAACCCTGCATAGCTGACCATAAGCCATAGCGTGCAGCTGGCAACAAAATTAATGCCTATCGACAGGGGCTCCACCTGATTAAACTGTAGCCATGTCTGGCTGGGTTGAGACGTATTGCTACCATGGATTAAGGCGTAAATCATGGCGCTGACTTGGGTGATCTGTACAGATAAAAATGCAGTGGCCAGTGCAAAAAACACTCGTGCGCCTTTATTTTCGCGAACTAGACGACTGCATATTAACCCGCCAGCAAACAATAGCAGGGTAATGCCAATGCCTGCCCAATAACGATAATTGGGAAGATAGTCCTGGTATCCCTGGATCATAAAGCTGAGCGCAGAAATGACGATCAGAATGCTGCCTATCCAGCGTAAATAGGTGGATGCTTTGCCATAATTGCGGCGTGTTGAAGGGTTGTTTGCTTGCGCTGTTGATTGCATATCCATTAATGTTCTCCAGTATCTTTAAAGGGTGAAGGTGTGTTTTTTTCGGTTAATTCATCGAGCATCATTTTTAATTCAAGCGCCTCTTCATCGGCATTGAATTCACTGTCCAGCGTATCCTTCATCTCGAAATCAGGACGTTCATGTTCATGACTGATGACGTGTTCTTCCCAGCGGGAAAGAACGTGTTGCATGGTTTCTAAAGGGTTGCTTTGATGTGTGGAATCTACAGGCATTTGATTGCGAGTCTCACGGGCTGCCAGGATGGTTTTTTTATTTTTTAATTGCTGGATTTGCTGTTGAATCAGAAGCAAATCGTGGTGTGTTTTTTGTTCCTGTTCGCTGGCCAGTTGTAGCTGTTTGTTAACCTGGGCCATGTATTGTTGATAATCACGTACTCGTTTAACACACTGTATCGCTTTGTTTTCATTTTGCTGGCGAACCTTAATCGCGCGTGCCGACCACAGATCAATTTGGCTTTGTTGCTTATCTGCTTGTTGTTGATACTCTTCACGCAATTTTTGTAGTCTGTGTTGCTGTATGCGGGTGTTTTTTTCCAGAGTGATTAAGTCGTTTAAGACAGATTCAGCCTGAGCTTCATGATTTTCTACATCATCAACTAAAGTGTTGATTTGACTTTTGATACTAATCATTATGCGTTTTAAATTATTCATGGTGTCCTCCTGAAATGTTCATATACTATTCAGCAAAAGAGAGGCCAAAATTTAATTGTTTAATAATCAAATGGTTAGAGTTAATGTAGAAATTTTAATGTGTTTAACGTGCTATATTTGTAAGCATGATGTACAAAATATGAATATTTATGCGTGAGTTTAATAAACAACAACGGGATGACTTCGAAAGTATTGCACGACTTGCTTTTGTTAATCCTTTTAGTCAGGAAAGGCTGCAAGCCGATGAAGAATTTATAGAAAAGAGGTGCGTAGGACTTCCATTAAAACAACGCATTGATCAAGTGCAGAAGAAATTAGTCTGGCAATTACGCGATAGCGGCGCTCTGCAGAATTTTTGCATTTCTGCGGTTGATGAAAAAAGTCGTGACACGATGGTTACCGTCTGGTTGTTTTATCAATTCCATGAGTTTGAACAAGATTTTGCACGATTGATAGAGCAGCAACAGCAGGCAGGTGAGAAAAATCTACGTGTCAGCTTTGCTGATAAGATTGTCAGCTGTTTTGAACAGGCGGGGTTTTCTGATCAAGATACCGAGAAATATATCGCGTTGTTTTGGCAGCTGCACCGGGGGTTCACATTTATTAATCAACATATTGCTGGCGAATGTCTATCGATGACAGCGTTGCGGATGCGTCTGTGGAATAATATTTTCACCTTTAATCCACGTTGGTATCTGGAGTATTTGAATACCAAAATGGAAGATTTTTCTACCTTGTTATTAGGTGAGACGGGTACGGGTAAGAGCCTTGCAGCCTATACGATTGGCCGATCCGGGTTTATTCCATACAGCATTGTACAGAGGCAGTTTCTGGAAAGTTTTACGCGCTCGTATCAATCTATTAATCTGGCGCAATTTCCCGCTACATTGCTGGAATCAGAATTATTTGGTCATAAAAAAGGCGCATTCACCGGAGCAATTGAAAAACATGAAGGTGTGTTTGCACGTTGTAGCGCGCATGGCGCTGTGTTTATTGATGAAATTGGTGATATTGACATTCCCACTCAGGTCAAATTACTAAATGTCATTCAGGATAGGTGGTTTTGCCCGATAGGCAGCCATGAAAAGAAGCGCTTTTCCGGACGAGTCATCGCTGCGACCAATCGTGATATTGAAGCATTACGCGAACAACATAAATTTCGTGATGATTTATATTATCGGTTATGTTCAGATGTCATTGAAATTCCGGGGTTGCAGCAGCGCATCAGAGAAAACCCGACCGAGCTTAGGGGGCTGGTGGCCAGTTTGATCAGACGCGTGATTGATGCACCAGATGAGGCGTTACTGGATCAGCTAGAGCAACAAATCCACAGCAGTGTGCCGATTGATTACGCGTGGCCAGGCAATGTGCGCGAGCTGGAACAATGCTTGCGGCAGATATGTTTGACAGGACGTTATCGGCCACAGTTGAGAAGGGGAACGCATGACAGTGAAGTTGTATTTGGTGTAACGGAGAATAAGGGTGAAATTACGGCAACACAATTAATGCAGCAATATTGTCAGTTTTTGTATGAACGTTATGGGCGTTATGAATCAGTTGCGCGAATTACGCACCTGGATCGGCGTACAGTAAAAAAATATATTCATGCCTCATCAGCTAAGTAATATGGTCTGTAACATACGCTGACTGTGCTTCGAGTGGTTTGTCAACAATGATGGATGGATGGAAAACACTCGTTCCCATGGGGTCTGTGTGAGTCCAATAAAGGACGCCAGCGTTCAGTGATGTAAAACGCCACACACAGCGTTTACCGTATAAAATAGTAGCGTTTTCCTTTTTATACCTGGCCTCCTGGTCAAGCATTTCACATGTGAGCAGACACAGTGTTTTTTTGCTAACAACACGACGATAGATAGATCCCATGAGTTTAAGAAATCAGATTACCCTAAGAATTGTATTTGTGTTTTTTTGTACGTTATTTCTCGGTGGAGGGCTGGCTATCTGGCAGGCTCAAGAGTCCATCGAGGAAGAGGTGAGTTCATCTGTGAATCTGGCCTTGCAGCTAGTCAAACTGAGTGTGTCCACTGTACCTGATTCTAAAAAGCGTCAAATTGATTGGGTGCATCGTTTACAGGGCTTGCAACAAACCCGTCATCTGAATATTTTTTTAGAAGAACCCGGTGGAAATGTGATCAGTATATCCGGTAGTGATAAAACCCAGCAGCTGGATGATGCGCCGCCAGACTGGTTTATCAACATGGTGGGGGTGGATTATGCAGAAGTCAGGCATCAAATTATTACCCGCAATGGGAAGGCATTTACCTTGATTATCAAGGCGAACCCGTTGGATGAATTGAGTGAAGTGTGGCAGGAAACCAATACCTATTTTTTGACTCTGTGTATGCTGTTTTTTTTATCTTCACTCGGCGTACATTTGGTGTTCAACCGCACCCTTAAAGCGATCAATATTATTGTGCAGGTATTGCAACAGATTGACAAAGGGGAGTACCGGCAAAAATTACCTGAATTTTCAACACAGGAATATGACAATATTGCCAAAGCGATTAATCACATGACCGATGTGCTGGAAGAAACGCGCGAACAAAATCGGCAACTTACTCAGCATTCCCTTAAGGTGCAGGAGGAAGAGCGGCAGCGTCTTTCTCAGGAATTGCATGATGAACTCGGGCAGTCGTTGACCGGCATTAAAGTATTGGCATCCGCAGCCGCGCATGAAGACGCAGATACTGTACAAATTACGCAATCAATCAGCGAAATCTGCGATTATTTGATGCGCGTTGTGCGCTCGATGATGCAGCAATTACATCCACTAATGTTAACCGATCTGGGGTTGAAGGCGACGCTGGAAGATCTGATGGATCACTGGCGTACGCGTAACCCTGAATTATCCATTGATTTGCAATGTGATGATATGTTCGGCGTGCCGCAAAATACGGCGATTCAATTATTCAGAGTAGTGCAGGAATGTTTAACAAATATTAATCGCCATGCTCAGGCAAACAGAGCCCGCATTGTGTTGCAATTTGACAACGTGCATCAGCAACTTCGATTAACAGTTATTGATGATGGTGTGGGGTGTGTGCCGAATGATTTGCCGCGCGGGTTTGGATTGTTGGGAATGAAAGCACGGGTCAAGTCACTGGAGGGTGATTTTGCTGTGCAGTCTACTCCAGGCAGTGGTATGCAGATTGATGTGAAAGTGCCAATGTCATCAGCGACAGATGCAGTGCTTTTTCAACAATAGTATGAAGCATGGTTGTATAATAGTCAGCTATTTTTGTTTATTGGATGAGAGAGTGCATGATTCAAGGTAGTATCGTTGCTTTAGTGACGCCAATGCGGCAGGATGGCAGTATTGACAAAGACAGCTTGCGAAAACTGGTTGAATTTCATATTGAACAGGGGTCAGATTCTTTGGTGGCAGTAGGCACAACGGGTGAATCTGCCACCTTGTCTGAAGAAGAACATTGCGATGTGATCAGGTCGGTGGTCGAATATGTTAACGGGCGTATTCCGGTGATTGCTGGTACTGGCGCTAATTCTACCCAGGAAGCCATTGCGTTGACAGGCAGAGCTAAGCAGGCTGGGGTGGATGCCTGTTTGCTGGTGACACCTTATTATAATAAACCGACTCAGCAAGGCTTATATTTGCATCATAAAGCGATTGCCGATGCTGTGGATATTCCTCAAATCTTGTATAACGTACCGGGCAGAACGGCATGTGATATGTTGCCGGAAACCATTGGTAAACTGGCTCAAATTGAAAATATTGTCGGCGTCAAAGAAGCCACCGGAGAGTTGTCGCGTATTGCGCAAATTCGTGCATTAACGCCGACAGATTTTGCCTTGTACACCGGTGATGATGCCAGCAGTTGTGAGTTTTGCCTGCAGGGCGGCAATGGCAGTATTACCGTGACCGGTAATGTCGCACCACGCTTGCTGCATGACATGATTACAGCAGCCATCAATGGCGAACGCGAAAGCGCTGAAGCGATAGACCAAAAACTGACTGCATTGCATGATACCTTATTTATTCAATCCAACCCGATTCCAGTGAAATGGGCTGTGGCGGAAATGGGCTTGATGCCGCAGGGCATTCGCTTGCCATTAACCTGGTTGACAGAAGATTGTTACCCGGCGGTCACGGCGGCCATGAAACAGGCTGACGTGATCTGATTCTGCGTTACGATTCGACAATTTCGGTCTTACATTCATGAAAACTACAGTGCTCCATTTTTTATTTATTACTGCCAGTTTGTTAGTCACGTCCTGCAGCAGTATTCAGAAGTATTTTCCCGACAAGGAAAAAGAATACCAATTTGCGCGGGAAGTGCCGCATCTACAAATTCCTGAAGATTTGCAACACAATGCGGTGAAAGATAAACCTGCCTACGTATCCAAAACCACAGCAGCCCGTCAGCAAACCAACCCGGCAGCTGCCAGTGTCAAATATTTGCAATTTGATGGCGGCGCTGAGCGTCTGCGCATCAATGCACCTATCGAGTTTGCCTGGCGCTATGTTAACAAAGCATTGGGCAGGCATTCGATAGAAATCCTCGAACGCAATGAAGCGGAACACTTCATCAAAGTTAACTATGACCCGGACAGAAAAAAACTACAGGATGATTCCTTTTGGGATGAAATAGTCTTTATTTTTGGTGATGATCCTAACCAGGAAACAGAAATGGTGATTCGCCTGGCTGAAACTCAAGCCCGAGCTACAGACATCATCGTTGTGCAGGAAGAGGACGATGACGAGACGCTGTCACGCGCCCGACAATTATTACTGTTATTGCGGACTACGATTCATCAAGATCTTGCGCAATAATCCCCGTTATTCCAGTTTGACTGTTTGATTATGACTATTCTATACGGCGTGCCCGCGCATTCTCCTTTTCGCATTCAGCAATTACTTGAAAATATTCAGAACATCACCGTCGCCATTACAGCGCTGAGTTCTCAGTATGTGTATTTCATTGATACACGAAAAGACTTGGATGCATCGCAGCACCAGGTATTGAAAAGCCTGTTGACTGTGCAGGCGGAACCCGCCAGGGAAAGTGGTGTGGCTGAGCAATGGTGGGTTATTCCGCGTCCGGGTTCAATTTCACCGTGGTCGAGTAAAGCCAGTGAAATTGCAGAGCGATGCGCTTTACCGGTGAACCGCATAGAGCGCGGTATAGAGTTTCAATTAACTCACGACGGCCGTCTCACAGAGCAACAGCTAAGTGCGGTGTCGAATTTATTGCATGACCGCATGATGCAGGTGGTGGTAGAAGCCTGCAATACATCGGTCGTGACCGATATGTTTGCAGAACACGAGCCGCAGGCGCTGCAAAGTATTAAGCTTATGCAGCAGGGCAAATCTTCCTTGCAACAGGCCAATACAGAATTGGGATTGGCGCTTTCTGACGATGAAATCGAGTATTTAACCGACAGCTTTAAAGCTCTGAAGCGTGACCCGAGCGATGTTGAATTAATGATGTTTGCGCAGGCAAATTCAGAGCATTGTCGGCATAAAATCTTCAATGCCGATTGGGTGATTGATGATGTGGCACAGGCGCAATCGTTGTTCGACATGATTAAAAATACTGCGGAAAAAAACTCGACGGGTATTCTATCGGCCTACAGCGACAACGCTTCAGTGATGAAGGGGACAAAAGCCAACGTGTTTATCCGTGATGCGAAAACTGGGGAATACGCATACAAAAAGGAAGACGCGCATATTCTGATGAAGGTGGAAACGCATAATCATCCCACGGCTATTTCACCGCATCCAGGGGCGGCGACCGGCTCGGGCGGGGAAATCCGGGATGAAGGCGCAACCGGCAGAGGCTCTGCAACCAAAGCCGGATTGACCGGGTTTTCTGTATCGCATTTGAATGTGCCAGGGTATGCGCAACCGTGGGAAATTAATACCGGTAAACCAGGACGCATTTCTTCGGCATTGGACATTATGCTGCAAGGGCCCATTGGCGGCGCAGCCTTCAATAATGAATTTGGACGCCCAAATCTGGCAGGCTATTTCAGAACCTTTGAACAAAGGTCTGAAAACGGTTGTGAAAATCATTATCGCGGTTATCACAAGCCAATCATGATTGCTGGGGGAATGGGCAATATTCGCCCTATGTTGGTAGATAAGCATCCTATTCCAGAAGGCTCGTTAATCATTATTCTGGGCGGGCCTGCCATGTTGATTGGTTTGGGGGGCGGTGCGGCATCGTCGCAGACTTCCGGGGACAGTGCCGAAGAGCTGGATTTTGCTTCCGTTCAGCGTGAGAACCCGGAAATGGAACGCCGTTGTCAGGAAGTGATAAATCACTGTAATTCCCTGGGTAAAGAAACACCGATTATTTCCATTCATGATATTGGAGCCGGGGGCTTGTCGAATGCTGTCCCGGAAATTATTCATGACTGCGAACGTGGTGGTCAATTTGAATTACGCGATGTTAACAATGCCGACAAAGGCATGTCACCGATGCAGATCTGGTGTAACGAAGCGCAAGAACGGTATGTGGTGGCCATTAAACCAGAGTCATTGGCTCTGTTTGAATTGTTTTGCCAGCGCGAACACTGTTTGTATGCGGTGATTGGTAAAGCAAGCACTGAACAGCATTTAACGTTAAGTGATGCATGGCTGGGGGGTAAACCGGTAGATTTACCCATGTCGGTGTTGTTTGGCAAACCACCAAAAATGCTGCGCAATGTAAAGCATGTGCAGAAAAACCTGGCACCTGTTGCGATTGACAACATTGAGTTGGAAGAGGCGGCAAAACGTGTTTTGGCATTTCCGGCAGTCGCCGATAAAAGCTTTTTGATTCATATTGGCGACCGCTCGGTGACCGGTTTAGTGGTTCGTGATCAATTGGTGGGGCCGTGGCAGGTACCTGTGGCCGATGTGGCTGTGACGGCATCGGGTTTTCAGTCAATTAGCGGCGAAGCGATGGCGATGGGGGAACGAACACCATTGGCCTTGATTAATGCGCCTGCCTCAGGACGTATGGCGATTGCAGAAGCCATCACCAATATTGCTGCTAGCCACATTAAATCCATCAAAGACATCAAGTTATCGGCTAACTGGATGGCGGCGGCAGGAACAGAAGGTGAAGATGCTGATTTGTTTGATACCGTAAAAACGGTTGGCATGGAATTATGTCCAAAATTAGGCATCGCGATTCCAGTTGGCAAAGATTCGCTGTCTATGAAAACGGTATGGAAGGAAGAGGGCAGGGATAAAACTATGACCGCGCCGTTGTCATTGATTATTACCGCATTTGCACCGGTCAAGGATGTCAGCAAAACGCTAACCCCGCAATTGCAAGAAGAAGACAGTGTCCTCATCCTGATTGATTTGGGGGAAGGCAAAAACCGCCTGGGTGGGTCAGTGTTGGCGCAGGTTTATCAACAGCTGGGGCATGAATGTCCAGATGTGAATGATGCAGGGTTAATAAAAAAGTTTTTTCAGGTTATTCAGCAGCTGAATAAATCTGGCGAGTTACTGGCTTACCATGATCGTTCTGACGGCGGCATGTTTACGACAGTGGCGGAAATGATTTTTGCCGGGCGTCAGGGCATCGCAATGGATATTTCTGCATTGTCTGGAGAGACTTTGGCGGTTTTGTTCAATGAAGAGCTGGGCGCAGTCATCCAGGTGGCCAATGAACATAAGGCATCGGTCATGCAAAAATTGGACAAGGCTGGTTTGAAGCAGTGCAGTTATGTCATCGGCACCGTTGATTACAAACAACGTCTATCAATTACTCGTGATGGACAGGAAGTGTATCAGGCTAGCCGGGCGAACATGCAATTGATCTGGTCTGAGCTGAGCTACCGCATGCAGGCGTTACGTGATAACCCGGAATGCGCCTATCAGCAGTATGAGCAGATCAAAGATAACTCCGATCCGGGGTTGACGGCAAGCTTAAGTTTTGATGTGAATGAAAACATCATTGCTCACATTAGCACCCGCAAGAAACCAAAAGTGGCGATTTTACGGGAGCAGGGCGTCAATGGTCATGTGGAAATGGCGGCGGCTTTTGAGCGTGCCGGATTCAAGGCGATTGATGTGCACATGACTGACATACTGCATGAGCGAGTGAGTCTAAACGAGTTTGTTGGCCTGGCAGCCTGTGGCGGGTTTTCCTATGGTGATGTGCTGGGTGCGGGGGGCGGTTGGGCCAAGTCGATTTTATATAATAATAAAGCGCGACAGGAATTTACTGACTTTTTTACCCGTCAGGACACCTTTGGTCTGGGGGTGTGCAATGGTTGCCAGATGATGTCCGGTCTGCGCGAAATAATTCCCGGCGCAGATAACTGGCCGAATTTTAAACGTAATTTGTCTGAACAATTTGAAGCACGGGTGGCAATGGTCAAGATTGAACGTTCGCCTTCAATATTATTCAAGGATATGGAAGGTTCCATGTTGCCGGTTGTGGTTGCCCATGGTGAGGGGCGGGTCGAATTTGAGTCTTCGCCCAAAGGCGTTAAAGTGGCGTTGAGTTATGTGAATAATTATGGCGTGATGAGCAATGATTTTCCGGCTAACCCGAATGGCTCGCCGTTGGGGATTACGGGTCTAACGACTTTGGATGGCCGTTTCACCATTATGATGCCGCACCCGGAACGTTGCTTTAGAACATTGCAAAATTCATGGCATCCTGATGAGTGGGGAGAAAACGGTCCGTGGATGCGCATGTTCAGAAATGCACGGTTATGGGTTGAAAATTCATAAAATAATCCCATATTCTGAGTAGGGGGAAACCCTTTAGCCTGAGTGTTAAATAGGTGTTTTACTCATCGTATTGACTGCACTCAGGTTGTTTCATTTAAACCTACAGGAGGATATTATGGCTATTTCACATTATGAACCATGGAGCCTTTTGAATCAGTTGCAACGTGAACTGGGACAGATCAATGAAAGTGATCGGGAAGCAGGTTCAGTTGCAACGGCTGATTGGGCTCCCGCAGTCGATATTAAAGAAGAGGAATCAGGCTTTGTACTACATGCCGATATTCCTGGTGTTAAACCGGAAGATATAGATGTCAGCATGGAAGACGGCGTGATGACCATCAAAGGTGAGAAAGAAAGCGAAACGAAAACTGAAAAAGATGGCTACAAGCGCGTAGAGCGCACTTCCGGCAGCTTTTACCGTCGTTTCAGTCTGCCTGATACCGCCGATGCAGAGGCGATTTCGGCACAGTCTAAACACGGTGTACTGGAAATAAGCATTCCAAAACGGGAAGCCGTTAAGCCGAAGAAAATCAGCGTGGCTACGCTGGAATGAATTTGAAAGGAGCCTCTGGCTCCTTTTTTATGCGCTGAACTGAAATAATCAAGCATCACGTCTATAGTTGATTCAATCAACCAACAGGAGGCTGTCAATGAAATTTAATGTTATCACCCCGGGCGCATTCTCTACATTACAGATTGAACTTGAGCAGGGGGAGTCGGTGAAGGCTGAATCAGGCGCCATGATTACCATGAGTGAATCTATGGATGTTGAGTCAAAACTTGAAAAAGGCGTACTTGGCGGTTTAACGCGCAAGTTGTTAACTGGCGAGTCGTTGTTTTTTCAGACCTTGTCAGCCAATCGAGGTGCGGGTGATGCGTTGATCGCATCATCCTACCCAGGCGAAATCGCTATTTTGGAACTGGATGGCACAGAAGATTATATCTTGCAAAAAGATGGTTTTTTGGCGGCAGAAGAAAGCATAGACATTTCAACTAAAGCGCAAAACCTGACCAAGGGGATATTTTCAGGAGAAGGGTTTTTCGTGATGCGTTTAAGTGGCAAGGGCAAGGTGGCAATCAGTACCTATGGCGGCATACATAAACTCACCGTGGCACCCGGTGAAACCCGCATCATAGACAATAGTCATATGGTGGCGTGGAGTGCAAACGCTACTTATAACATTGAGAAAGCATCCAAAGGCTGGGTGTCGAGTTTTACCAGTGGTGAGGGGTTTGTCTGTCGTTTTCAGGGGCCGGGCGATATTTATATTCAGACGCGTAATGCACCCGGTTTTGGTTCGTGGATGAGGCAGTTTTTACCAACCCGTTAGAAAGGATTCGATTTGTTATAGACGCCTGCCATTGACATAATTACTGAAAAGTTCTATTTTTGTCCGTTTGCCAATTATCCCAATAGTTTAATGGAAGAATTTCATCGTATCAGTCGCCTGCCGCCCTATGTTTTTAATATCGTAAATGAATTAAAAGCCAAAGCGCGAGCCGAAGGTGAGGATATTATTGATTTTGGGATGGGTAATCCAGATCAGCCGACACCTGAGCATATTGTTAAAAAAATGGTGGAAGCGACTGTCCGCAATGATACGCATCGGTATTCGATTTCCAAAGGTATTCCGCGGTTAAGAAAAGCAATTTGTAGTTGGTATAAAAACCGCTACGATGTAGAGCTCGACCCGGAAACAGAAGCCATCGTGACTATCGGTTCTAAAGAAGGGCTTGCACACCTGGCTTTAGCAACATTAGGGCCGGGCGACGTGGTGTTGGTGCCGAATCCTGCGTATCCGATTCATCCTTATGGCGTGGTGATTGCCGGTGCTGATCTACGCCATGTCAAAATGTTGCCAGACAACGACTTTTTCAGCGAATTAGAAAAAGCCATTGATGATAGCTGGCCAAAGCCGAAAATGTTGATTTTGAATTTTCCGGGCAACCCGACCACGCAATGCGTGGAGTTGGAGTTTTTCGAAAAAATAGTCGCCATTGCCAAACAGCATAATATTTGGGTCGTACATGATATTGCGTATGCGGATATAGTATTTGATGGTTACCAGGCACCGTCTATCTTGCAAGTGGAAGGGGCTAAAGATATTGCGGTTGAATTTTATTCATTATCTAAAAGTTACAATATGCCTGGCTGGCGTGTGGGCTTTATGTGTGGCAACACACAATTGGTAGCTGCGTTGACGCGGATTAAATCTTACATGGATTACGGCACCTTTACGCCCATTCAGGTAGCGGCCATTACCGCGCTGGAGGGGCCACAGGAATGTGTGCAGGATATTTGTGAAATGTACAAAAATCGTCGTGACGTATTGTGTGAAGGCTTGAATTCTATCGGTTGGCACGTCGAGAAACCCAAAGCAACCATGTTTGTATGGGCACCGATTCCTGAGCCTTACCGGGAGATGGGTTCGGTTGAATTTAGCAAGAAAATGATTCTGGATGCCAAAGTGGCTGTTTCGCCGGGTATTGGTTTTGGTCAGTACGGTGATGATCATGTGCGGTTTAGCTTGATCGAAAACGAGCACCGTACTCGCCAGGCCATACGAGGTATTCGTAATATGTTCAAGAAAGACAACCTTGTATAATGCTCGGCTGGCATAAAATCAGATTAGTTAAATTAAGGAGTAACCTTTGAAACCGGTAAGAATTGGCGTGTTAGGACTGGGTACGGTCGGTGGTGGTACGGTGAATGTACTAAAAAGAAACGCTGAAGAAATTGCGCGCCGTGCCGGGCGTGAGATCATTGTCACACGTGCTTCGGCAAGAAGTCTGGATCGCGAACGAATCTGTGATACCAGCGGGATACAGTTGACAACTGATCCATTCAGTGTGGTAAATGCCGATGATGTGGATGTGGTTTTAGAACTCATTGGCGGTGAGATGGTTGCCAAACAGCTGGTGTTAATGGCGATTAAAAATGGTAAACATGTCGTCACGGCCAACAAGGCCTTGATTGCTTTGCATGGTAACGAAATTTTCAGCAAAGCCAGTGAGCAAGGCGTGATGATTTTGTTTGAGGCGGCGGTTGCGGGTGGCATTCCTATTATCAAGGCGATTCGTGAAGGCTTAAGTGGTAACCAGATCGAATGGTTGGCTGGGATTATTAATGGCACAGGTAATTTTATCCTGACTGAAATGCGTGACAAAGGGCGGGATTTTGCCGATGTGCTGGCTGAAGCGCAGGCTCTGGGTTATGCTGAAGCCGATCCCACGTTTGATGTAGAAGGCATTGATGCCGCGCATAAACTGACCATTATGGCTTCGATTGCGTTTGGTATCCCATTGCAGTTTGAGAAAGCGTTTACCGAAGGGATTAGCGCAATCACACGTGAAGATGTACTGTATGCTGAAGAGCTGGGATACCGTATTAAGCACTTGGGTGTTGCGCGTAAAACACAACAGGGCATCGAGCTGCGCGTTCACCCTACCTTGATCCCCGAGCGCCGGTTGCTGGCGAATGTTGATGGCGTGATGAATGCGGTGCTGGTCAATGCCGACGCCGTAGGGCCCACCTTATATTATGGTGCGGGTGCCGGCGCGGAAGCGACAGCCTCTGCTGTGGTTGCTGATGTGGTTGATGTGGTTAGAGCGATGACCAGCGACCCTGAAAACCGTGTGCCACACCTGGCATTTCAGGCCGATGCAATAAAAGATATTCCTGTGCTGGAGGCCGAGCAGTTAACCACTGCGTATTATCTGCGTTTGACGGCAGAAGACAAGCCAGGGGTGCTGGCCGATGTATCGCGCATCTTGGCAAATTACAACATCAGTATTGAAGCGTTGATTCAGAAAGAACCCAAGAAAGGCGAGTCTTCCCTGCCAGTTATTATGTTGACCCAGTTGACACAGGAAAAAGAAATGAATGCGGCAATTGCAGAAATTGAAGCATTATCCACAATTAGCGGCAATGTCAGCCGAATTCGACTAGAAACTTTAAAATAATCATGAGCACACGTTACACAGGGTTAATCGAAAAATATAAAGACCGTCTGCCGGTTTCAGATAGCACCCGTTTTATCAGTCTGGGTGAGGGTAATACGCCTTTGATTCAATTACAGAATATTCCGCGCCTGATAGGAAAGGATGTGGATATTTATGTCAAATACGAAGGCCTTAATCCGACCGGGTCATTCAAAGATCGTGGCATGACCATGGCGGTGACAAAAGCGGTGGAACAGGGCAGTCAGGCCATTATTTGCGCCTCAACCGGAAATACTTCAGCAGCTGCAGCTGCTTATGCGGTACGTGCTGGGATCAAGGCGTTTGTATTGATTCCAGAAGGTAAAATCGCGTTGGGTAAATTGGCTCAGACTTTAATGTATGGTGCCGAAATTATCCAGATCAACGGCAACTTCGATGCCGGGATGTCGTTAGTTAAAGAAGTCGCCGATCATGCGCCGGTGACGATAGTTAATTCAATCAACCCATTCCGAATTGAAGGCCAAAAAACAGCAGCCTTTGAGATTGTTGATGAACTGGGTGATGCGCCGGATTTCCACTGTTTACCTGTTGGCAATGCTGGAAATATCACCGCATACTGGAAAGGATACAGCGAATATGCTGAATCTGGCATTGCTAAAAACCGCCCCGTTATGTGTGGTTATCAAGCTGCAGGCGCGGCCCCCTTTATTTCAGGAAAAATGGTGGATAACCCTGAGACTGTGGCGACTGCCATTCGTATTGGTCACCCGCAATCCTGGGATAAAGCCTGGAATGCGCAGAAACAATCGGGGGGCTGGTTTGATGCAAAAACCGATGCGCAGATTTTAGCGGCACAAAAAATGTTATCGCAGTTTGAGGGTGTATTTTGTGAGCCGGCATCAGCGACATCATTAGCGGGTGCGCTGGAAGACATTGGTTCTGGCAAGATTCCTGAAGGCAGTAAGATAGTCTGCACATTGACAGGTAACGGTTTAAAAGATCCGGATACTGCGATTAGTCAATGCAAAGACACTCATCCGGTGACGATTGAAGCGACTCTGGATGCAGTAAAAAAGGCTATTTTGGATCAAATGTAAGTGATCATTTATTACAATCTTTTGTGTTTAAAAACCGGCTTACGCCGGTTTTTTTATTTCGGATATGTATTCGCATAGTACTCAAAAACAGATTAAAGTTCGCCCAGTTGCCCATATTGCTTCCTGTTTGCAGCAATATGAGCCGGTTATTCAACGGATTTTCAGTCGTCGCGGGGTAGCCCATCCTGTTCAGCTTGAACGCGGGCTGAAGTCGTTGCCTTCCCCTTGGTTATTAAGCGGCATGGAGGCCATGATTGAGCATTTAATCAAGGCATTGCAATCTAATCAAAAGATTACCATCGTAGCCGATTTTGATGCGGATGGCGCGACCAGTTGTTGTGTTGCATTACGTGGGTTGCAAATGTTGGGGGCAAAAAATCTAAACTTTATTGTGCCTAACCGGTTTGAATATGGGTATGGTTTAACGCCTGAAATTGTTGAGTTGGTTGTTTGTCAACAGGCGGATATTATTGTGACTGTCGATAATGGCGTGTCCAGTATAGAGGGTGTGGAGGCTGCACATGCTGCAGGCTTGAAAGTGTTGGTGACCGATCATCATTTGCCTGGAGAAACGCTTCCCGATACCGATGCGATGGTCAACCCAAATTTACTCGATGATGAATTTCCCAGTAAAAACCTTGCGGGCGTCGGCGTGATCTTTTATGTGTTGATGGCTTTGCGTGGTCGTTTGCGCGAACAGCATTGGTTTGAAAAGCAACAGTTAGTCGAACCCAATCTTGCACAGTTATTAGATTTGGTAGCTTTGGGAACCGTCGCGGATGTGGTGGTTTTAGATCAGGTCAATCGTGTGTTGGTTCATCAAGGGTTGCAACGCATTCGTTCTGGACAATGCACTCCCGGTATTATGGCATTGATTGAAATGGCCGGGCGCCGGCATCAAAACCTTAACTCTTCTGATTTGGGGTTTTCGATTGCGCCGCGATTAAATGCCGCTGGACGCATGGATGATATGTCGCTGGGGATTCAATGTTTGTTGAGTGATGATATTGAATATTGTCAGGCGCTTGCCCGTCAACTTGATGAGCTTAATCAGGATCGCAAGGATGTGGAAGCGCAAATGAAAAAAGAAGCGTTACAGTTGTTATCCGAGATGAAATCTCTGCAAGACAAAAAACTGCCCTCTGGGGTTTGCCTTTTTGATCGTGAATGGCATCAGGGGGTGATTGGTATTTTGGCCTCGCGTATCAAAGATCAAATCCATCGACCGGTGATTGCGTTTGCTTCAGCTGATAAAGATGTGATTAAAGGCTCGGCGCGCTCCATTCCCGGTGTGCATATTCGCGATGTATTAAGTGAAATTGCCGCATTGCATCCAAAATTATTGAGTAAGTTTGGCGGGCACGCTATGGCGGCCGGTTTAAGCATCAGCATGCATGATTACCCGCATTTTGCGTTGGTATTTAATGAAATTATCGCGCAAAAACTCCAGCAGATTGATGTGCAGCAAATAATTTATTCAGAGGGCGAGCTTGAAAAATCAAATTTTAATATAGATTTTGCTGAACGACTTCAACATGTCGCCATTTGGGGGCAAGGCTTTCCAGAGCCATTGTTTCATGGCGTGTTTGATGTTATTCAATGCCGTATCGTCGGCCAACAGCACTTAAAGTTGGTATTGCGCTTACCATTTGAAACGCAATTGGTGGATGCCATTGCGTTTTTTGTGGATAAGCCTGAAAACTGGTTGGGCTGCCGTCAAATGACGGCGGTGTATAAGCTGGATGTTAATGAATTTAGAGGGAATAGAGATCTGCAACTGGTTCTGCAATATTTTGAAGCTGCTTAATTGTTGTGAATTATCACAGCTCTGATTCTGAAAATTTATTAATTGCGATGTTTTTTAAATAATTTAAATAATCGGATTCGTCAATATTTGCAAGTTCCAGTAAATAATTACGTGCTGACTTGGAACGTTGAATTTCACTTAATCTGATAATCACGATTTCTTTTAGCTTTAAGTCATTTGATTGATAAAGAAACATAAGTTGAGGAAGAATTTCGGAATCTATTTCCGATTCAGATAATTCAAGTGTGGATAATGAAAAGTTGTGTATATTATCCGGGTCGCTAGCAAGTTCAAACGAGTGTGGTTTGTCGTACATTAATGACACAGTATCTTCCTTTTTGTTGTTTAAAAAGAAAGATAGATGGAAATTTATTTAATCTGGAGAGGTTTGAGTAGTCGTTGACGCAAATGTATGCGATGTCATAAAAAAAGTGTCAGTTTTGTGGATAAGCTGGCATTTTTGCCCACGCTATTCTCGGTCAGCCGTCTCGTAATGAATCTCATCAACCGACAGTTTTCAGAGGTGTTAGATAATAGTGTGCCCTTTGGCAAGTTTAGGTAAGCGTCCTTCCAGTCCCATGGCTTCTTTCATGACTTTAAGTTTCGCCGGTTTGCAACGTTCTGCAAAGCCTAACCCCAGGTTTCGCAGCATTTTTAACGGCATAATGTCGTTGCTGAATACTCTGTAAAACAAATCCATGATTGTCATCATTTTGAGGTTTTCCTGTTTACGCATTTTTTCATAACGTTGCAGGATTTTTAGCTCGGCATAATTTTCATTGTTTTGCTGTGCTTCAAGAATGACTTCCGCCAGAGAGGCGGCGTCCAATAAACCGATATTCACCCCTTGACCCGCCAGTGGGTTAATCATATGCGCGGCATCTCCAATGATAGCGGCACCGGGTTTGACGTAATTTTGTGCATGCTGCCGTCTTAAAGGGAAACTGGCTTTACCTTCTATGCGTATGATATCTCCAAGGCAATCCGGAAAAGTTTTATGTAATGCTGCAATCAATTCAGCATCCGACAAGGTTTTAAGGTGTTTAATGGTATCCGGTGAGTTGTACCATACCAGTGATGCATGATTGCCAGAGAGAGGAAGGAATGCTTGTGGGCCATCTTTCACAAAACGTTGCCAGGTGATGTCTTGTTGTGGATAGTCGGTTTCAACATTGATGACGAGAGCATGTTGTTCATAATCCCAGCTCGTCACCCCGATCCCCATAGCCTGTCGGGTTTTTGATTGACCTCCATCTGCAGCGATCAATAATTGACATTGTATGGATTGCTGATTGGTAAAAAACAATGTGCTTTGTTCCGCCTGGTAATCAATTTTTTCGATGCATTGTTCGCTCAGTAAATCGATGTTTTCGAAGGTTTTTAATTGTTCTAACAAAGCAAGCTGTGTTACCCGGTTTTCTACGATGAAACCGAGTTCAGGGTATTCTGTATCATGACAACTAAATTCTGTATCGCCGACTGTTTCCCACACGCGCATTCGCTTAAATGGACAGATGCGTTTATTTGCGATGTTGGGCCATACCCCCAATGTCTGTAAAATTTTCTGCGACGCAATGCTCAGCGCAGAAACCCGCAAATCATGTGTTTGCTGAGGATCAAAATCTTTGGGTATAAATTGTTCAATAACGGCGACAGAAAGTGACGAGTTGCCCAGCGCACAGGCCAGCGTAGCGCCAACCATACCGCCTCCAACAATAATTATGTCATAGCTTTTTGGGGGGTTATTATTCATAGGTGACAATGTTTTTAAGTGAATGACACTGAAATGACTTCATGGTAAAATTGAAAATTTCACTGGGTGAAGCTATGGCTGGTGGGTAATTAAGAAAACAACACAACTGATCAGGTTGTTGACTCTAACATGCCACTCACTAAAAAACCACAAACGTAGTTGTTTGATTGCATATCAGACACACCCAAATTTCAGAAAAGGAACGGGAACTCGATGATAGAAAACTCCCTAAAGAATTCAAAGAATATGCTATACGATGTAGAACAATCACAAGATAGCTGCGGCGTTGGCTTTATAACCAATAAACACAGTAAGCAAACCCATGATTTATTGGCAAAGTCACATGAAGCCTTGTGTACAATTCCCCATCGCGGAGGCATGAGTGCTGAAGGTATTGGTGATGGTGCGGGGGTCAATATTGATTTATCGCTGAAATTTTTTCGTAAAATCACCAAGATGCCTGATTTGCAGGCGGGTGAATTCGGTGTGGCAAATTTCTTCTTTCCTGAAGACCATTCTCATTTTGATAGTGTAGCCACTGAGCTGGTCAATCAACATTTGCAGGCATTTGATTTGCCCGTGATTTGCTGGCGTGATGTGCCGGTTGATAACAGTGCGCTAAATGCAGCAGCCATTAAAGCGCAACTCCCTATTAAACAGGTGATTTTTAAACGCCCAGAGCAGTTATTGCAAGCCAGTCAGAATGCATTTGAACAACATGTTCAGAATGCATTGTTAGCGATAGAAGCCGAAGGTTTCAGCCGTGAAGAATTATATGGCTTTTATCCATTGTCGATGAGTTCGCGCACGCAGGTATATAAAGGTCGTTTGAATTCTTTTGAAGTCATCCCTTATTTTAAAGATTTGTCCGACAAGGATCATGAAATACATACCTTGTTTTTTCATACGCGTTTTTCTACCAATACGGCACCAGCAACAATGATGGCGCAGCCATTTCGATATATGGCGCATAACGGTGAGTTGAACACAGATAAAAAAAATAGGCTGAGTGAAAATGCCATCGCCCGACAAAATAATAAGCATGTTGTTTTCCCTTGTGGGCAATCAGATTCTGGTCGTTTGGATCAGACTTTAACGCGCCGCATTAATGAGGATGAGCTGGACATCGTGACGGCTATTTTAGCTATGATGCCACCCGCCTGGGAAAATGATCCAACCTTATCACCTGACGTGTTGGCCATGCTTGAATACTTCAGTTTATATGAAGAAAAAAATGATGGTCCGGCAGCGTTGATATTTTCGGATGGCATTCGTGTAGGCGCACGTTTGGATCGCCTGGGGCTGCGACCATTACGTTCAGTAGAAACACATGATTATTTGTGTGTCATGTCTGAAGCGGGTCAGATTGACTTCCCTCCTTCCGAGGTGATTAGACGTGGTCGAATTGAAGCGGGCGGCATGCTGTATTTTGACCATAGTACCGGGGAATCTTACGACAGCTATCAGGTTATGGATAGACTGGCAAAACTAAAAGATTATTCTGCATTGCTTACACAAAGCAGTTTACACATTTCTGATTTACCATCAGTTCCGTTATCTGAAGTAACGCTTGATAATGAATTTAGTATCGAGCAAAGACATACCGCTTATTCACTGAACCAGGAAAGTTTCAAGTTTTTGCTTGATCCTATTTTGGTTAATGGTTTGGAGAAAGTTTCTGCCATGGGGTATGGCATTACACCTAATGCGTTGAGTGCTTCTGAAGGCGGTATGTCCCGCTATTTTAGTCAGAGGTTTGCACAGGTAACGAACCCCCCGCTGGACTCCCTTCGTGAAAGTGATGGCATGACATTGCGCGTCGCATTAGGCGCAAAGCCAACCTTCGCTGAAGAAAACAGTAAGCAATTGGTGATCGATTCACCAGTACTTCAATGCACACAATTGGAGCAGATTCGTCGTCAACAGCAAGTTAAGGTGATGACATTTGATATGCTATATACCCCTGTTTTTAACAATGCCGAAGAAAATGCGCGGGCATTGGCGCTGGCTTTCCTTGAGGTATGCAAGAATATTGAGCAGGCTGCAAAAAATAATGTGGGCATCATTATTTTAAGCGATGCAAATATCAGCAACGATAAGGCGGCGATTCCAGCCTTACTCATGGTTGCTGCCGCAAATCAACATATGGTTAAAGAAGGTATTCGTTTTAATTCATCACTTATTTTAGAAACTGGACAGGCGGCTAGCCCGCACGATGTCGCGACGATTCTTGGTTTCGGCGCATCGGCTATTTGTCCATTAAGCGTTCATAACCGGGTCACGACGCATTATCCTGAAGAGCAGTGGGAAAATGCGTTGAATAACTTTCAGAAAGGCGTGGCTAAATCGTTAATGAAAACGATGGGTAAATTTGGCTTATGTACGGCTGAAAGCTACATAGGCGGCGAGTTTTTTGAATCCAATTATCTGGATACCAATGAGCCAAAATTAAGTCCATATTTTCCCAATATCAATTCACCAGTCGGCGGGGTGCGTTACACGAATATTGCTGCCAGCGCTGCTGAGTGGCATCACAAGGCCTTATCAGTAAATTCTGAAAATGATATTCCATTCCTTGGTTTGTTTAAAGAACGTCAGGAAGGTGCCGGTCATACATTTGGTAATACTGCGGTTCGCGAATATATCAATATGACTGATGAGGATATCCTGTATATCCCTCAGCAAAAAGCACCTGAAGCCAGTGATACGGCCTATCTGGATTTTGGCTATACGCAGCGCACACCCGAGCAAATAGATGCGTTTGGTATTACTCCCGCGTATAGAAGTTTTATAAATAATCTATATATAGAGCGACAGCAAAGGCCGGCAGCAATACGCGATATCATGGATTTTCCTGTTGATATATCAAATGCAAATTCCCAGGAAGAATTTGATTGTTTGTTGGGTAGCCAAAACCTGAATGGAAATAATAATTATCTGCTGCGCGGGTTGTCTGTAGATGCCCTGGCGGCGGGTCAATTCACAATCAAGTTTACCGAAAACAATACTGAACAACGTTTACAACAATTAGCCCAGCATCTGCTTACGCGATTTAACCTGGAGACTTCTCAAATTAAGGTGGCAGGGGATTTAACTGTTATTGTGGATGTTGAGCATGTGTGCGCAATTTACTTGGAGCGTGTACAAACAGCTAAATCAAGTATTACCTTAGATTCTGTTCAACCAGCGCATGAAATTACTGCAACTTTGGCTTCTGGCGCTATGAGTCATGGTGCTTTATTGGCGGAAGCCCATGAAGCAGTGGCGATGGGAACAAACATCGCAGGTGCATTGAGTAATTCGGGTGAGGGTGGTGAGCATTCAAGTCGCTTTAACACGCTGAAATCATGCAAGATAAAACAGTTTGCTTCAGGACGTTTTGGCGTTTGGGCGGGTTATCTGGCCGACCCTAACGTGGAAGAAATTGAAATTAAAATTGCCCAGGGTGCTAAGCCGGGAGAGGGCGGTCAATTGCCAGCGCCTAAAGTATCGGTAGAAATTGCATCGCTACGGGGAGGCACGCCAAAAGTAGAACTGGTGAGTCCTCCTCCTCATCATGATACCTATTCCATTGAAGACTTGGGACAGCTGATTCATGATGCAAAGGCTGCGCGAGTAAAAGTTGTTGTTAAACTGGTGTCCTCTGAAGGGATAGGCACTATCGCAGTGGGCGTGGCTAAGGCCGGTGCAGATGTGATCAATGTTGCAGGTAATACTGGTGGAACCGGTGCGGCGGCTGTAACCAGCTTGAAAAACACTGGTCGTTCTCCAGAAATTGGCATTGCCGAGGTTCATCAGGCATTAGCTGTAAACGGGTTGCGAGATAAAGTTGTGTTACGTTGCAGTGCCGCTCATCAAAGTGGGTTGGATGTAGTGAAATCGGCAATTTTGGGGGCGGATTCTTTTGAATTTGGTACGACAGCATTAATGATGTTGCGCTGTGTGATGGCTAAAAACTGTAACATTAAATGCCCAGCCGGTTTGACGACAGTGCACGAAGAGTTTAAAGGTGATGCCCGTGTGCTTGCTCAATATTTCATGAATCTTGCTCATGAAGTCAGAGAGGTTCTGGCTGAACTGGGTTACACAAATTTATTGGAAGTTAGGGGGCAAACAGACTTACTGCATCTTATCAACCATCCAAGTATGGTGGGTCAGCTGGATTTCAGTAAATTATTGCATCAATGCGAGGAAATCAAAATTGATAAACCAATTTATCTTGAAGCTGATTTTACAAAAGATGATGCTTTTATCGAAAAAATCCAAAAATTTATTTTGGATAGCAAAGCTGAACAGCTTGTGATAGAAGGTGATGAATTCAAGTTGAATAACTGCAATAAAACGGTGGGCGGGCAAACTGCCATTGATATTGAACGACTTTTGCATTATCAATTTAGTGATGAGCAGGTGACTGCGTCTAACATTATTTTTACAAATCAACTTGGTCGACGTTATTTAGCGCCAGACAGTGTGGTCATCAGAACGCATGGGGCAGCTGGTCAGAGTTATGCTGCCTTTAATAATGATGGTATGCGTATGGAGCATACTGGCACCTGTAATGATGGTGTGGGTAAAACAGCTTGCGGTGGAACTATTGTGGTTAAATCTCCTGGCGGGGGTTCAGACAAGAATGGTGAAAATGTACTGATTGGTAACTTTGCCTTGTTTGGTGCGACTGGCGGTAAAGCTTTTGTAAACGGGCAGGCAGGTGATCGCTTTGCGGTGCGTAACTCCGGTGCATTAGCCGTTGTCGAGGGTGTGGGTGATTTTGCATGTGAATACATGATTAACGGCACAGTGTTGAATTTGGGTGGATTTGGTAAAGGTTTTTGTACGGGGATGTCTGGTGGAAATGCTTATCAATATGACCCAGAAAATCGATTAGCTGATCTGTATGATCAGTCGTCGGTAGAAATTCGTTCATTGCTTGAAGAAAGTGAAGTTTCCGAAGCTCACGAACAGTTTATTTTAAGTATGCTCGAGCAACATATTGAACATACAGATTCAGTTAAGGCAAAAGCCATACTCGCAAACTGGAAAGAAGAAAGGCAACACTTCAAGTTTGCGATTCCACTTTGGTTGTATAAAACCCAGACAGCGGAATTTTTGGCTAAGGCCCTGGATCGTAAGGTGATGATTGAAGAGTTATCCATTGCATTGGCACAACAGCAAATTGAGCAAATTCAACAGGCATCACAGTCTGACGCTCCATTGTTTTCTGGAAATGTTCCCGCCTATGGCGATGTCGATACTGAATTAACGTTTCAGTTGTTAAATAGTTTTGCTGTGATTGATAAGTCTCAGCAGATTGCTCGCGATCAGTTATCGAAAGCAGGCAATAAAGAGCCAGCTCAGAGTGACATAGATAAACACGCTGCTAAGTTGTTACATGAACGACCGCGTAAACTGCAGGATGCTCTAGTCAAGAATATTCGAGAAGCGTATAGCCAATATGATGATGAACAACTATCTGTACTGTTAGCAGAAAAACGTTTACGAGATTATAAAACGGCTCTGATTAGAAGAGATGTACAGAGCATTAATTCGCTGGGCTCTACAGCGTGGATTATCGAACAGGATCGGGTCAACCGAGAAGCCTTAAAGGATGTGCCTCCAGTCTCAGAAAGTCTGGCTGGACTTGCAAGTATGTCTATTATTCAGGAAATACTGGAACAGAGTCAGGCGGCCTAATTGCGACGCTACAATTAAATTTCAGCAAATACACAATATAGTTTCTTACGCCGGAGTTACTCCGGCATTACAGATTAATCAAACATGAAAGCGCCATTTATTCCAAATAACGCCCCATTTAGCGAAACACAAAAAGCCTGGATCAGCGGTTTTTTTGCCGGTATGCACAGTCACATGTTGAAAAGTGCAAACGCTGTTGATTCCAGTCAGGCACGTCATATTCATATATTATATGGAACGCAAACCGGAAACTCTGAGTCTGTGGCTAACGATGCTGCAGATGTAGCTAAGTCGCACGGACTGGTTCCAGCAGTGAAAAGCATGGATGAATTTGAAGTCGCTCAGTTTGCTGCATTAGAGTATGTGTTGATTATCACCAGTACCTACGGTGACGGGGAAATGCCTGACAACGCACAAATGTTGTGGGACGCTGTTTCTGCTGCAGATGCACCTTCTATGGCGACGATGAAATATTCAGTGTTGGCGTTGGGGGATACGAGTTATGATCAGTTTTGCAAAGCGGGTATTGATTGGGACGTGCGCTTACAGGCGTTGGGAGCCCAGCGGTTACTGGATCGCGTTGATTGCGACATAGATTTTGAAGAGCCTGCAGAAACCTGGATTGGTGAAGTCATTCCATTGATGGCGGATGGGGCAACGGGTGCCGGTTTGGTGGTGGATACTCAGAGTGAGAACACAAAACCTACCTATAACAGAAAAAACCCGTTTCCTGCAAAATTGTTGGTTAATCGTCTGCTAACTGCCGAGTCTTCATCCAAAGAAACGCGACATTACGAAATTTCATTGGATGGTTCTGGGTTAAGTTATGAAGCTGGAGATGCCTTATGCGTAATTCCTAAAAACTGTCCACAATTAGTGGCTGATGTGATTAAGACAATTGGCTGTACCGGAGAGGAAGTTGAACCTATTAATGGACAACAAGTTTCTTTGACCGAGGCTTTGATCAATCAATTTGAAATTAAATTACCCAGTAAGGAATTTCTCCAGGAAGTGGCAAAGCGTTCTGGTGATGCTGAATTAAATGGGTTGCTTGAGCCTGAAAATAAAGACAAATTATCCGAGTATTTGTGGGGTCGTGATATTTTGGATTTGCTGCTGCAATTTCCTGAGATGGAGTTTTCTGCGGCAGAATTTCTTGGTTTGATTAAGCCGCTTCAACATCGTGCTTATTCTATTTCCTCTAGCGGCAAAAAACATCCAGAAAGTGTCCATTTGACTGTCGCGAGCGTACGTTATGAGAGTTATAACCGCCAGCATAAAGGGGTGTGTTCAACCTATTTGGCTGACCTGGTTGATGAGAGTACCCAAGTAAATATTTTCTTTACACCTAACAAGAGCTTTAGAGTACCTGAAGATGATACCTTGCCAATGATTATGGTGGGGCCAGGAACCGGCATAGCGCCTTTTAGAGCCTTTTTACAAGAGCGTGAATTCCGTAAAGCTTCAGGACAGAATTGGTTATTCTTTGGTGATCGCAATGCATCAACAGATTTTATTTATCGCGAAGAGCTTGAAGAAATGCAGCAAAAAGGGGTGTTGAATCGCCTTGATTTAGCCTTTTCCCGTGATCAGGAAGAAAAAATATACGTTCAAGACCGAATGCATGAATATGGCGAAGAGCTGTATGCCTGGCTAGAACAAGGTGGTTATTTCTTTGTCTGCGGAGATGCGTATCGAATGGCAAAGGATGTTGATAAAGCCTTGTTTGATATCATTGCAAAACACGGAAACAAATCAGCCATTGAAACGGCTGATTACATTAATATATTGAAAAAAGAAAAACGTTATGTCCGTGATGTTTATTAATCCTTAGATGAAGAAGCATGCTGTTTTTACCTGAATTAGCGCATTCAGTCATTGTTGGTTTGATGATTGTTATACCGATGGGAATAATATATAAAAGGGCGGGATTTAGTCCTTTTTGGGCAGGATTGGTTTTTTTACCGGGTTTTGG
>SPJJ01026261.1_pt1 | contig 41472 bp, 27 predicted proteins | sample 3741741 | NCBI WGS metagenome assembly SPJJ01 (sample SAMN10925908, study PRJNA522277) | cold seep metagenome | isolation source: Elba SIP-enriched marine methane seep metagenome, extraction at timepoint T1 | place: Italy: coast of Elba, Mediterranean Sea | collected 2014-05 | reverse complement strand
TTATTTTTCAATTCTTTTATTTTAACTTCCTTGCCCTCTTCAGTCGTGGTTTTATGACGACTTAATCTTGACCCCGAACTTCTGTTTTCAGAACTGTTCAACGGCCATAAATTCACAAAATTATCTTTCCCCGACACCTGTAGCTCCACCACATGATCACCATCCGTCGGCTCTTCACTGCGATCATACCCATAAGACTCAAGCAATCTATTAAAGCGTGATTTCTCGGCATCATTCCTCCCACTTGATGAGGGCCCAACCAGCATGCCTTTTTTTACTTGATTCTCTGAAGTTACACCAATCGTTTCACCATTGGACAACGTTTTTCTTTGAGTCGGCTTATATTCTTTTGCCTTGCCTTCATCCTTCGCTTTCTCAAGGCTGGATCGAGACATTCTTTTGTTGACCTTATCATTGTGCAAGTACAGAGGCACATAATTTTTTAAAGGTCGTTTAAACCAGGTAATAAAATAAGGACTTTCTTTACTTCCATCTCTCACTACACTTTTTTTCTCGCCTTTTTTCTTTTTCTTGGGGCTAGCGACATATTCATAGTCCCAAGAATCGGCACCACTCACCACATCAATGGATTTAAAAACCGGGTGTTTCTTTTTGATACTGGCGGCCACTTTTTGCGCATCTTTTTTACTGATCTTGCCATCTTTCAGATACTGTTTCTCCATTTCATCAAGTGCAAACAGTCCTTTACTCACTTTTGCATCTTGCTCAGGATCTCGACTATGTGTCTCACCCTGTACGCTTTTGTTTTTTCCAAATAACCCACCCACCGCCTTTAGCAAGGACACGGCTTTTTTAATCACCCAATCAATAATTTTATTCACCGGCCTTTGCACACGCTGGATAATCGCGCGAATTTTCTGACTGATGCCACCCAGACCCAACAAGCTGGCAAGAAATGAAATAGCCACCGGCAAAGCTTTGGACAACGCGTTTTCCACAGCCGCAGCTGCCACGGCAGTAGCGCCTTTGGCAATGGCGGCAATCGAATTCAATACCGCGTTGACCAATGCGATAATCTGCTTGCCACGATTCACAAAAAACATAACGATGTCATAAATCATCTTGCAGGCTTTGATAAAGGCAGCTGCAGGGTTAAGCAAACCAATTATCCAGGTAATGCCCGCCATGATAATGCGTTCTTTAACAAACGACATAATGCCGTCCCAGACGGATTCCTTGATCGCCGTCAACTTCTCTTTCACCCATTGCCACAAGCCAATAGCGCCTTCTTGCATGACAATACGAAAAATCTCTGCCGCCTGCTCCAGATGCCCAACCATCGGCTCACCCAATAACTTGACTGCGCGTGCGCGAAAATTGGCATAAGTTAAACCCAACACTTGCAGAACCAGACTGATAATTCCTTTAAGATCAAACGAAGCAGGCAATGTGATCCCTGCCCCCTCCAATGCGCCAAACAACCACCCCATTAAGCCTTTTTGTAAATGACTCACAATATTAGAAGAGAAGTTTTTTAGCCCCTGGCCAACGCCTTTCACTAGGTTACCCAAAAATTTGATCGGAGCCTTAATGATTTGCCCAATCACTGAAACTGCTCTTGCCAAGACACCAAGCAGCATGTTTTTGAGTTTTTGAATGGTTTTATAAACCCCGACCGCCATATCCTTAGCCTTGCTCAACAGGCCTTTGTTGGCTTCCTTCATGGCTTTAATTCTTTCATCAACCTTGTTCAGATTGTCGACATATTTCTTGGCCAGGTTATCAATCAGCTGGGTTTGTTTATCATCCACTTTACTTTCCAGCACATCAAATTCCGATGCAATATTATCTGCGGCCTGCTCCCCCAGTTTCTGCACGTCTTTCGGTAAATTATCGACATATTCTTTTACCTGCCTGCGGCCTTCGGCAATATCCTTTTTGACTTTATTCAAACCGTTTTCCACTTGCGTGGCAATTGTGTTAATCAGTTTATCCATGGCCGCCACATAACGCTTACGACCCTCGACATAAAATTTATTCACATAACTGGGCAGATCAAATATCTTGTCTTTCAGCCAACGTGCTTTTCCACGGATACCGCGATAACGCGTCTTTTTGTACTTGCGCATCCTGTCCGCAACATAATTTTCAAATTCGACACGGGCTGTTTCAGCGCCCGTATCAAAGCGGCTATTCACTTTTTCATCCAGGTCTTTTAAGCCGGTTTCTACTTTGCTTTTGGTTGCCTCGTAAAACGCCTGAATTTTATTAGAAACTTGCTGGCGTTTAAGCTCGTTTTCGGACTTGGTCAGTTGCTGCTGATTTTCTACTAGCGATAATTGCTCGCCACGCTGGCTGTGCATCTGTAATGCATCTTTTTGCGCTGAGAGAGATGCCTCAGAACGGGCACCCATTAACAGGCCCTGCTCTTCTTCTCGGTAAACGACAGGTGCTTCTTCAGCATGTTGCTGAGTCTGTTTTTTTGCATCTACAGTGGCAATAAATTCAGGCTCATTCGATTCAGTAAGTTGCTGCTCGGTCATGTCTGCATCTGTCATGTACTGATCCAGGCTGTCACTGTTTTTCTGTAACGATACTTCCGATGATGATTTCTTCTTGGGTGCCGCCCGGCTTGCTCGCAAATTTTGCGGTGGCAGACCCATTTGCTTTGCCGGAAGTTTTTCTACCTGTTTAGCCTGTAGCCCCGAGGCATCAGGTTTTTCTTCGCTGCTCTGCTGTATGGCTTGTTGCGACGCTTGCTTGCTTTGCTTAACCTGCCCCATCACCTCACCTTTAATCGCTTTGGCCTTACCATCGCTTTTAAATTCATCAGCTTGTTCAAGTGTTTTTGGGGTGATTTGCAAAATCCTGGTTTTCAATGCATCTATAAAGGCTTGCCGGTCAAACGGCTTGGGTTGTTGTGCATCCATCTTGGCCAGTTGCTGACCCTTGGCCGCATTTTCGACTTCATTTGTGGGGCCTTTGGCAGCGGCCTGCGCTTCATTTGCCTTGCGCGAAGCAGGTGCATGTTTTTTTTGTTTTTTCGCGGCTTTTTTACTGCTGCGTTTAAACGCCTTAAATTGCGGATCTTGCTCGGGTGAAACAGGTGCCAAAGGCTGCTCTGCGGTTGCCTCTGCCTGTGCATTATCCTGAGCCAGCGCTTGCTGCTTATTCTGTTTAGGTTTTTGCGCTGCTTTGCTCACATCATTGGCCGCCGCTTCGGCCTGGCTGTCGGCTGAGGATGCTGCCTCCGCCGTTGTTTCCATGCCTATATCAGAACGAGAAGAAGCCTCCGTAAGCGTCTGCACATATTTGGGAACACCCTGTTCAGCGTTTACGCTTTGATCACTCTGCTGGCTTGAGGAATTGCCTGATTGTTGCACTGATGTCACATGCTGAGTGGCCTTTGCGGATGAAGTCGTTTTCTCTATAGTGCTTGATTGCAACATGTTATTTCAACAACTCTATGGGCATTTGTCGGCCAAGTTTGCGGTATTCACTTTGCAATCCTTTGAGCACATCCTGCCAGGCAATTACGCGCCCGTGATGTTTTGCCAGGACAGCCGCAAACAGCACGACGTTACGAATATGCCCCCCTGCCAATTCACTGCTGACAGCCAGTTTATTCAATTGTTTTTCTGACAATTCATGATGCTTGCCCAAATGCGACTTCCATAAAGCTTTGCGTTGCTCTGCTGCAGGCAAAGCAAATTCGATAACCTTATCCAGGCGGCGGGTGAATGCTGAATCAAAACGTCCACGGCTATTACTGGTTAAAATTACAATGCCGCGATAATGCTCAATCCGTTGTAGCAAATAGTTGGTTTGTGAATTGGCATGCCGATCATTGGCATCTTTAATATCAGTACGCTTGCCAAATAATGAATCCGCCTCATCAAACAGCAATACAATTTCAGACTGTTCTGCACGAGCAAGCAGTTGCGCCAGGTTTTTCTCGGTCTCACCTATCCACTTGCTAACCACCGCAGACAAATCAACGCGATACAGTGGCACGCCCAACTTGCCAGCCACCCAGCTGGCCGCCAGTGTTTTGCCCGTACCCGAAGCACCCACAAACAAACTACGCACACCCATTTGATAACGCGATTTAACGCTGGCACCTAACTGTTGATCAAGCGTTTCACGGTTTCTGCAGCGTAATAAAAACTGCTGTAATTCATCTGCAGTCTGTGCTGATAACACCAGCGCATCATCATCCACACTATCGGGAAGCGCCTGCACCAGATGCCCCAGCGGCGTTTCTTCTGTCTGCCACGCGGCTTGTCTTACATCAACAATTGTCGCTGCCTGTCTGCCCTGAAGACTGGCTTGCTGTTGCGCCAGACTACATAATTCTCTGATTCTTCCGGCGCTATGAACATGCTCGCTTGCCAATTGCCTGGCCAACACGTCGTTATGCAAATAATGTTGCCACAACTGCTGACGTTCGTGTTGTTGTGGTAGTGACACTATCCACTGTAAACACGTATCCAGCGAGGTTTCAATATGTCCTTCCAGACCTGTCAGAACAATGATTACCCCCTGATAGCCTGGCAATTCAAGCAAACTACGGGATTGTTCTGGTGCCAGGTCTACACTCAAAACGGGAATATACTGATTGACCAGACAATACGCGCCCAAGCCCATTGTCTGTGTGCAGTCCGACGTAATAAACAGCGCGGTACGTGATAATGCAGTGCAAACTAGATCTGCTGCAGCAAACGCTTCACTTTTTGAAACACAGCGGATCAACTGCAATGCAGATGACTTTGATGACAACACCCGGGCATATTGTTCAGCCGTCTGCGCGTATGATTCCGGTAATTGCGCAACCACTGTTTCCTGTAGCATATGGGTCGCGGGCCAGGCATGCTTGATGTGCCGTAATAATAATGACAAATGCACATTAATCTTGAGGCTTTGTTCCGGTAGCGGCAGTTGTTGATCGATAATTTCAACGACCCCACATTGCACCGCCTTGCTAGCCACAATGGCTCCAGCCAGCCACCGCGTTTCTTGTTTATTTGCGATTTCCTTCAATGCAGACTGCAACAGCCCTAAAGTTGGCCGAGAGCCGCCTGCCGGTGACTGCAAATAGGTCATCACCCGTCCTACCATGACATCTTCCTCCACTGCCAAAGCAAGCGTGACCATCATGCTTTCCATAGGTGAAAGAGATAACGCTTTCACCAGTCGACACACGGCCTGGTCTTCAGGGTGAGGCTGCGACAAATAATTGCCGATCAATGCTAACCAGTCAGATTGATCTGCCAGCGTGACATAATATTGATATAAAAATTGTTGTTCTGAATCTTCCAAGGCCGCGTTTTCATGACGAAAAATCAATTTACCTAGACACGCTAAAGCTATGCTCTTCAGATTAATGCCAGCAGGGTATGGCGGTGGTTTTTGCTGTGTTAAGGGAGTGATTGATGACGCATCATGGCTCTGTTTGTCGGCTGAATTAAACATGCTGTTGCCTATCAAAATTGTAATGAAACATGACTACCCTGCCCAACCAGGCCAACCAGCCTGGGTCTATATCCAGCCCAGCTCGACGTATTTCTATAGCAACCTGATCACTGGCAAATATTATATCTATGTGTGTGCCAGTGATAGCGATGCGCCCTGGCTGGTGAACAATGCTTCGACTACTACGGCGCGCAAATCGCCATACATATGTGGCGTACACACATAGCAGCGAATTCAACAGCGCCGCTTGATCAAGTCTGTTGACTGAGCGCTGTGTGTATATCAGACCATTGAGCAGATACTCTGGAATTGCCTGACGTTGGCCAAGGTACAACACACTTTTTTTATGCGTATCCATAATCATACAGTCACCCTTGTCGCCAGCCACCGAATAACAATATTTGCGGCATTGAAAGGCATTGCCTTGATAAAGCCAGCGTGCCCAACCTGGCGGGGAGACAAAGCGATCAATACTGCTCTCATCTAAATTGGCATCAGTGAACAAGGTTGAAAAGGGATGATTGTCATCAATAGCCAAGCTCTGCATCACACGCTTTAACAACAACACAGGAAGGTTAAGTTGTGCCAGCTCAGGGTTCAACTTGAGCAGGTTTTCCATATCACAATATTCCATCACGCTGAATAAAAAACCGAGTCCGGCATACTGCGAATGTACAAACCCCGTCGAATCAATATCCTTCCCGATGTCATCAGATTGTTTTGCTGAATTGATCGTATCAGACACCTGTTCATACTGCGTTTGTGCAGGGATTGCTTGCTTATCCTGCTGAACTGGCGCATGTGGCGGCTGTGCAATGAACGGAAGGGCGTCGTCTATATCAACATGGGTGACTGGTGCACCCGCTTGACCCGGCAGAATGTTACTGGTTCTGGCAGGTTCCTCAGAGAATGCGTGTGCTGTCTGCTTGCTCTGCTTAATCAACGCCTCTATGTAGCGATGACAGGTGCTTGATGGCATCAGCAAAAAACACGGGTTATGCTTAAGCAAAGCCCAGCACGCAATTAAGCGGGTTCGACACGCCTGAGCACCAAATGCAGTCAGCGCTGTTTGCAGTAGAGGCTTCCACTGATCAGCAACACCAACCTCCACACATGATGACTGCTGAAAATTATTCAACTGCTTGGTATCCAACGGATACAAGCCAAAACCGGTTAATTGTTGAATGGCAAAACGCGGAGAAAGAACGTTTAACACCAGGCTGGTTTGGTTTTCATCTATGCACTGCTGCACCCAGTCATGTGCATGGTAACTGTGCCCATAAACACAGCATTCCTGTTGCAATAACTGTTGCAAGACTTGTGTAACGCGTATGCCGGGCTGCCAGGATGGCAACACATGCTTCCAATACCATGCGTGTGGTGTAGACCCTTTAAAATAATGGCTTAACAAACTTTGCTTTGCTGTCACCAGATCACTAAACCAAACGACATTTGCGTGCGACTGCTCGTGTTGGTTTACACACACCGCCGTTGCCGCCAGCTGTCGCACCTGTTCATCAATACATGTGGATAACTTCATTGCAGAGGCATTGGCCGCCACCCCAGGTAATTCAAGCCTGCGAATGAAGACAATTCCATGCGCTGGTAACCCCGGCAGGGAGGCGCATCTAAAGGCATCCTGCAACCGCTGAAGATGACTCGCAAGCCGCTCTTCACTGTCGCTTGAAACGCGCAGCTTGTTGACTGTCAAGCGCTTGCCGGGCATGCCCTTACGTCCTCACATAAATGTTTGGCGGGTACACATTACTCGCCAGATAACGAGACTCTCCCACTTGCACCATTGCTTTTGCGGCAATCGGGGTGATCGGCTTAGTCGTCTGTAAAATCGTTGCTTTTAACTGACCCGCGACAATATCTTGCACCCGCCCACTAGCCACCATCTGTTGATTGGCCATCACCGCAATGTGCATGCCGATATGTGCACGACTAACATCTGCCGTGATAGATATTTCACTGCCTGGCTTAACACTGACTGCTTCCTCGACAATACCGCTGATTAATTGATTCACCGGCGCATGGCTGGCCAACAACATACAGATTCTTACCAGCTCATTGATCATTTCATGCGCATCATCATAAGCCGTATCCACGCGCAAAAACAGATGATCCACCAGACTTTGCAACGTATGCCGTTGTTGAAATACCAATTCATTCCAGCGCGGCAAGCTATACAGATTGCGTAAATTAATGGGCGTATCAAATTGACTGAGACGTTCTGCCCAAAGCAGGCGAATAGCGGGTAATACCGTGGCAAATTGTTGGTAAAGACAAATCGCCATATTCTCTATACCTTCCAGTTCTTCCACAGCAATTTTGCTGGCACCCATGCGCCCGTGGCTACCATCAATCACATCTGCCAAAGAAATCACTTCCTGGGTTTTTGTTCGGGTTTCTTCCCAGCCGAATCCTTCAAACAGACTGAGATCAATATTCGCCAACTGTTGGCGTTGTATGCTGAGCTTTTTATACAGGCCGTTGATGGTTTGATGAATGCCAGAGGTCAACTGGTTAAAACCACTGTAATTCATCGCATGCAAGCGGTGTTTACCACTGCGCGTTAACGCCCGTTGCTGGGCATTTTTAATCAGCATTTTAAAATCATTGGGCCGATTAATCGGCTTACTGATTTTATCGGCAATCACAAACCAATTCAGCGGCGCTTCACGAATCGCATCCAGCATGGCAGATATTTCTTCTGGTGCTTCTTCTTCGCTCACATCACAACGCACTAGCGCTTCATCTGTTAAATCAGGGTACAGTGGATGCAGTGGTGGATTAACGCTGACATCGGCAAGCCGTGGCCGCCTGAACAACAGGAAGGGCACATGTTCATCCAGAATCAGTTGGCGACGCTGATTTATCTCGTTTATGCGCATCTGCTCTTCATTTTTTAAGGCCCGAGCCACAGACACATCATGTCGGGCTTCTGCCAGATCATCGGCAATCACTTTCAAGCGTTTATCCATTCTCTGCCGTAAAGCATACAAGGTTGCCCGAGTTTTTTTACACTCGCTAATGAGGGTTTGATATGACTTGACGCGCCCTTCAACCAGGCGCAACGCTGCGGTGGTATTTTCCATCGCCTTGACACTGACATTAAAACGCGTCGCCTCATCATCATTCTGCCCGGGACGGTCATGTTTTCCATTGACGATGTCATCCAGCACCGCATCATTAATCTGTGCAAACGATTTTGTCACTTGTTTGCCGTCATCACCCTTAAACCCTGGAACGTGCAGATCATCCACCGAGATATCCGCATTTTTAAATGCAAACAAGGTTTCAGATTTTGCCGCCAAACCAGAATTAATCGCCACTTCAGAATCACTTTGCTGCAACCGCTCACCCACGGTGACATGATTAAACATCACTGGTTTGCCGACGATAAACGCCTGCTCCTGCACATCCCGTGGCGTGGCGCTGTCTGCTTTAAAGAATGTCGTGCCCGAAAAATCAATGACTGGTTTGGGGACGGGGCTAAACACCCTGTCATCTTTTACCACTGAGGTTAAGGCGTCGTCACCCACGCCTCGAGTTTCAGCCAGTGCGTCACGATCTACCGCGCTAAACTCTGCGACATCTCCAGATACGAAAAAATGCGTGCGCAGGGTTAATGGTGCAACGGTTGTGGCGTTATCAGTCGCTGTAAACGTAACATTCCCCGTATTTCCAGCCGTTGCTGGGGTTTTAAGCAGCTGTGAATATTTGGCGATATTGTCTTTGGTCGCCAGCGAAGAATCTGTTTTTATGATCGACGACAACACCGGCGATGTTGCCATTTTGCTGGCCTCTTCATTGCCTAGAATAAATTGACGCAAGCGAAATATATCGGTTTGTACTCTTAAAAAACCAAAGTCCAGCTTGTCATTGGTACGATTCACCTTGTTCTGCAAATAGCTGATGTATTGCTCTACGCCCAGTTCCTTCAGTTTTGACTTTTCCTGTGCAGACAAAAAACTTTTGCCATCTAGCACTTGCTGTAACGCTTGCATCGGTGCGACATGGTACAACGGCTCAAAATTATCCAGCAGCGGGTTGTCGTTATCATCACGTTGTACGGTGGTGTCGTAATCGTCCGACTCCAGATCCGTCACATAGCGGGTTTCAACCAGGCGAGGAATCACCATGAATTGTGCATTTGCAATGTCTGCATTATGTATTTGCATGGCCAACACATTTTCGCCCACTTGCAAGTGACTGCGAAACGTCTGTAGATCAAAATGTTGCGGCTGGCCATCTTGTTGTGCGCTGGCCACGGCATTAAATTCAAACTGGTTAAGCTGGGAAACTGTCACCTGCTGCCCATTTAAAAACACCCTGAAGCCAACATTGCTCATCATTATCAGCGTATATTTTTTGGCTGCATCCAGGTCACTCAAGGCAAAGCGTTTGCGCAACAAAATACTCGTATATGTTCCGGGCATATCCTGCAGATCAGTAGCTAGATCCGGCATGCCGTAGCCAATGGCGGAAGCCGCATCCTGCCAGCCACCATCGCTAAAATCAGCTTGATGCCAATTTGTCGGAAATGCCGCCTGCCCTTTGAATAATTTCCAGCTGTCGCCGATGTCAATCAATGCTTGTTCAAACGGGGCCGCCAGTTCGAATGCATCAATTGCATTGCTATCCAGCCCATATTCAATCGGTTTTGCGCTGATGGCTTGCTGCACGGCGCTGACTTTACGACGCAACTCAAGACGCCTGCCCAAGCTGTTATTTCTATGCTCAACAAAAGCATCAATCGTATCCTGAAATTCATTCGCGATGCGTTCAGTGTTCAATATTTCTGGATCAAAATAGTGCTGTGGCACCGGCAACAATACCTGTACTCGATCTGCGCGATTATAATCATAAGCAGCTAAACCGGCACTGTCTTGCACCACTACATCCAGTTGTTCATACGGTATCGCAGACACTTCAACATGGTAGCTGAGTGGAAAGAACTGTTGTGACAACTGTTTCAGATCGATAAACACTTTAGGCAACACGCCTACCGGCGGAAGATAACGAAATGCCTGCTCGGCTTGAGCAAATTGCTGAGACGATGTGGCGCGGCTTAATGTATCGGCAAGATGCGCATTGAATTGTTCAAAGCGAGCCTGCCATAACAGGTTCTTCTCAGTATTACCTCCCCCGCCATAACTGCGTTTTAACTCGCCCCCCCGACGCCTGAGCGCATGACTATCAACAAACTGTATTTGCCAATCCTCTGCAAACCCAAGCATTGCAATGGCCACTCCAACATCCTCCCAAGGCAAGCCCTGGTGCACCGCTAAATCCTGTTGGTAACTAAAAATACTGTAGGCCAGTCGATTACGCCAGCGTGAATCTGCCACCGGTAAAGACAGAATTTCTTCCGGCCAGGCATATAACATCAACCTGAAACCATCCACCTGTTGCCAGTTTTCATACGCATAGTGTTCGCTATCCAGTTCGCAGGCGTCATCATCGTCCTCCAACCTCATTTCTACCTGCACTGGCTGGCACACCAGTATCATCGCTGAAGGCAATGCAATATTGGCTGCCACTAATTCCGCCAATGTTGCGCCCAGTTTACGCGCGACAACACCTCCCGTATTCGATGCGTCCCCAGCCTGTGATCCTTGCAGAACATTCAGCGGCGCATATACCGGCAGGTTTCTCACATCCACCTGCACATTCTGATTCAAGGAAAGCAACTCTCCGTTCTGGCTTAACGCCATGCCTGAAGAAATATGCAGTCGCGTCTGTTTTTCTCCAGATTGCTGAGCCAGTATCACCTGCTCAACGTCCAGTCCTTGCAGAATACCGCTTGAATACATTCTCCCCAATACCGCCAGGCGACTGGAACGCCCGACCTGCTCACTACGCAACGCGGTGTGGGTTAAGCTACGTCCGCTAAAAAAATTAAGACGTCGAAAACTATCCTGTTCTGTAAAAGTTTTCAGTTCAGGATGAACGCTGACCACCTGTTCACCTGCAAGCGGCGATTTAATTGGAAATGCTTTCATGCTCGAACTCCTGTTAATAATTTTGCCACTAAGGCAATGCAGTAAACGTCCCTCTGTTCATACGGTTAACCGCCAGAGTTCGCCTATTCGCCGCCGTTGTCAGGTCTTTCTTATCCAGCGTTGCCAAGGTGTTATCCACTAATGTGGCCACTTTTTTCGGTTGCGCTCTGCTGCCAGAAACCGCTGTTTCGGCCAGTTTTTTATTGAATTTTTCAAACGCTGCAGGCGTCAATTCTCTGGCCAGGCGATCAATCTCCGGGGTTTTACCGGAACCGGCAATGCCTTCGATGACTTTCTTGTCGGACACGAAACTGTCGTTGGCTTTTTCCAGTCGAGCCAAGCCTTCACCAAAACCCTCTTCATTAAATCGACGACTCACAGACGCCACATTGCTGCGATCTACGCTGTCCAGATTATCTATTTCAGTGATGGCAGCTCTCACTGCAATCGGAGAAGCATTTCTAATGACCGGCGAGCTGAACAAATTCACCACTTCGTTGTTTGCTCGGGTAGTGGCGCGATTACGGATTCGGTTAATTGAGGTATTTAAATCCAATCTAGCAAAACGATCATTCACTTCTGTTTCCACATCACTCTCATCCCGATGTAATACTTTACCCACCGCGATGACATTGTCTTGCAGACTGATTTGGCGGCGACGTATATACCATAATCTATCGCGCCCCTGTAATAGCTGCCGCCATAGCGTTTCTTGGGGTTGCTTTTGCGCTTCGCTAAGCGGATCGGGAATGAAAGTAAGCGCTCCCAACAGATTAAATGGTTTGGCTCTGGACAACAGCCCCGGCGCAGCAGCCTTGAGTGGGCGTTGAATGGACGATAAGCTTAAAGATAAACTGCGCAGTTTATTTCTGGACACCGGAATCAATATCACCACGGCAGTCGCTGCCAGTTCTTGATCGTCCAGACTTAAGTCTATCGGCGGCAACACATAACTGTCTTCCAGCAGCGCGGGCAGTTCATCGTCTGGGATAATAGACAATTCAACCTCCATGGCAGGCGGGAAAAATGTTTGCGTAAACTGCTGGCTGTCAATCGAGGCAACCGGCAAACTTGCCGCCGCCGGTAATACCGAAAAATAGCTACTGGCATGCAGCCGCCCACTGTGACTGCTCAACACTTCATCCAGCTGTTGCTGATATTGATTGAAATGCGCTTCACGCAAGGCGCGGGGGGATAATCCCAATCCGAAAATATCATGTTTGCGCGCAGAGGCTTCACGCCTGACCATATAACTGTCCAGCCACTGGATTGTGCCCATATTCAACGCAATCAGCGCCAATGGCAGTACGCCGCTATCCTGTCCCTGACTACTGCCCTGTACAAAAATTTCGTGCACCACATGTTTGCGGCGTTGATTTAATTCCAGCGAAGCGCCCTGATCTGGATAAGGGATCAGCGTGACTGCCGTGGCTTCTACAATATGACCGTCTTCCACACTGCGCTCTGCGTTGATATGCGTGGGGTAACTGGCGGTCGGTGTATCCGTAAATTCAACCGGGCGCAGTGCCAACACATACATGCCGGAACGATTATTAACCGGCAAACGGGGATGTTCTGCCAGCCCAAAACTGGCATCCAGACGCTGAATTTCAGGCACATTAGCCAGATCAACAGTGACTGAATTTTGCAATACCACCAGTCCACCGGACGCCGTCATCCCTTCGCCAGCCTGAATTTCTATGCTGCGCGCCTTGCCTGCCAGGCGGCTAATATGCAAACCATGAACGACACCACTGCCCGCTAGTCGCGACATATCTGCCTGCTTGCCCATCACATAATTTTGCTCACTGGTCAGCGCCTTGGCATCCAGAAACCGGCCATCAAACCACAGTGGCCGCCGCCGTTTGTCATCGGTGATGATTGCACCCAATGCCGAATATTGCTGATATTCTTCGTAACTGACGGTTTCCCGCGTTGCCGTGTGTATTGAATTAGCCATGCTCGTTCCTCAAATTAACAATTCATTTAGCGAAGTAACAATCACCTCACTTTTATGCCAGAGATATGCGTGTATCAATCCCCAAATAACCGGCCAGTGCCATAGGTGTCATGACAAAACTGCGTAAATCATTATTCACCTGAACCGCTTCGTTTTCCCGGCGTTGTGGCCTATCAGCATTGTTCGACTGATCAGCCGGTATCACCAAACGCGCCAAAAACAAGGCACTGTAATCTTTTCCTGCCGCATGTTCTGTTAATGGCTCCAACCCATGAATATTTTGATGTTGTGTATTCTCCTGCCAGGATGAAAACACCCATTCACGATAGGCCGCCGGACGTGCGTCTTCGCCAACGCGGGCCAGGCTCTGCCACGGGCTTTCTGGTACCCCCGGCTGATCTTCTGTGCGTACAATCAATTCAGCCTCATAACCATCCCGTATTCTGGCTGCGGCAACCGCATCCAAGGAATCAAACGGGCCTAACGCAAACACCGGCGTTTTGCCGCGTTCACAGGCAATAAACTTGATAAACAGATCAACCGTCACGCCTGCCACCGAGCCATCCCATAAGGCGTTCTGCGCATGCCATCCTTGTTTTAGCACGCCGGGTTGCGTTTGCTCATACCATTTCCCTAAGCGCATACATAAGGTTGCCGGTATTTCGATCATACGTCCCAACCGATCTATCGCCAGTCCAGGATTAAGCTTAATGCGTTCTTCACGCTGATCCGTCGCCGCCTCATGTTCTACTTTTAATCCGGCCAAGGTACCGCTACCAGCGGTGTATTGCAGCGCACGCGCCAAGCGCCCACGGTGATAATTTTGCTCTGCCAGAAAATCATCTGCATTGAGCAACGTACCGGTTTGGTAATGCACCCGATCCGGGCCTTTTACATCTGCCAGGCTATCTGTTTGCTTGCTCATGCTTTCCTCCTAATCAATATCTGGCCGTCGCCTGACAAACCGGTCTGCATCGACAACCGGTTCGGCCACAACCACTCTTGGGTTCACAACATCCCGATTAATACGGCGCTCGATAATCACCTTGATACGCGCAGGCCGACTGCGATTGCCCGCACTATCAGTGACGGTCAATTGAAACACATGCGTACCTACCGGTAGGCCTGCATCGACAGGTATGTTTGGCTCACTGCTTTCAAATGAGCGACGACGCGTAAAATCAACCATTATTGCGCGACCACTTCCCAGCTGTATTTGGCAATCGTGCCGCCTATATCGGTTGAACGCTTGCCACTAAGAATAAACCCGCGCCCAAAAGCAATTCGCCCGTTTGTCACATTGCGTCCCTGTTCATCTGACAAATCAACCACCGCCGTCGGCGCTTGATCATCGACCACGATGACACTGATAATTGCCGGTTGCGATGTATTGCCCGCATTATCTTCCACAGTCAGACTAAAACGATGCTGACCGACCGGCAATTTGCTATTCGGCATTTTTATCACCAACTGGTCGTCGGCTGTTTCCACTGTTTCAGCTAGTATTTTTTCTAAATCAATTTCAGTCATTGTTCTCTCCTGTTGCAGAATAATTCCACGCGTAGGCGCTTAAATGCCTGCCGCCAAAGGCTCTGGATTCACTGCCATCCAAAGTAATGCTGTGCCCAAACCTGGCACGTACCGGCAGGGCTTTGGCCTGTGGTTGTGTGTCACCGACGGGAAAACCTGCCCCCGTAGGATTCATGTGAGTGTCCAATGCCGCCTCACCAGAAATGACATCGTATTGGCCGACAGACGATGCGCCCACCGTCACCCTGCCTGGCTGTACGTTTTCAGTCAGATAACTGTCCACGCCCACCAATGCCGCCATCCCCACCAAAAAACCTGAAGATGCCGAAATTATCTGGTATTTCACATGCGCCGGGATTTCCTGTTCAAGCATCTGTGTTATAAACCCGAGCTGCTGTTGATCAATGCCTTCATGTACTAACACTGTCACGCGATGCGCCAGTTTTTCAAACAGCGCATCTACTGCACTGCGTTCACTACTCTCCAGCTGCAAATCAGCCGCAAATAACGCCATAAACTCCTGCTTCAGCTCATCCCCGACAAACAGGCTGTCGCCCACATTTGCATGCCCCGATATGGCCGCCCCTGCAGTCAACGCATCTTCAGCATCCGCCAAGTCGGCACCGATAATACTGGCAAAGGTTCGGCGCAGACGAAAATCTTCCAGCACCACAATATTGCCGCGACTCACTCCGCCCTGCGTGACAATATTTAATGCCAACTTAAGGCCGCGCAAGGTGCCATGCCAGCGGTATAAATCCGCCGCATGATTCAACAAATGTCGCTGTACATCAATGGGTAGCGAGGCATTAAGGGGATAACCCAGCCACGAGGCCAACCAACCCAAAGACGGGTCAGGAACGGTTTGTGGCTGCGTCAGGAGATAGGCGTGCGCAATATCATCTTCAAAACGGGTGAGATGCCCTTCGATATTACCGATATAGCGCTCCAGAAAGTCAGCGCCAGTCGCTGCACCGATTTCATCGGCTTGCGGTTTAAACAGGCTTTCCTGATATAACGCCGGCAAATACTCATTCACATAGGAAAAGCGCGAACCGTAAGCACGTAGCGCAAATATTTCGGGCGTGGCTCGCCCTGTCCCCAGCAATTGCACGTGTACATGCAGGTAGCGACCCTGTAACGCTGTTACCCGCCGCGTACGGCGCTGAATCAAAACACTGAACAAGCCCGCTTTATCGCGTTGCATGGCACACGGCAAAAACCCCGTATGGTGAGAAATTTCACTGCCGCGAGACTCCCAACAGGCCACCGGCATATCTGAGCGCCCCGCTGCCTGGAACACTTGTCCAAACTGATGCAGGTACCAATCGGGCGAGAGGATATTTTCATGTGAGCGCACTTCATCCGTGGCCGCCAGCCATACTTTAATGCCACACCCCTGTGGAATCACAGCCTCAATAAACAAGCGATGCCACACCATCATGACATCCTCACTATCCAGGGGTGCTTGCAACTGTGCGTTATAGGCCTCTCCTTGCTTGCTGTAGAAAGGAAATGACAGCTTGTGTAAGCCCCTGAATGCAGCGACGGTGGGATAATACACCTGCGCCGTCAAACTATGCATAAACGGTTCGCCGTTATAATCTTTTTTTAGCGGGTACAAATCGCCGACCGGCACGCTACTGTGCTGTTTTTTTTGCATATGGAACACCGGCGCTTCCTGCCCGTCATCGGCCAACAAGATGGCAATCTGTTGATTATCCACCCAGGCCACGCTGTACGGGCGCTGTACCCCAGAAAGTTGAACCTCTGCTGTGCTTGCTCCTGCATTATTGATAATTCTAAGCTGCGCCGAATTATCTTCGCTCCACAACAGTACGCCTAGTTCTCCTTGTTGATTAACGCTTAGCGCCACGGCTTGGTGCCCTTCCTGCCAGGTCTGTCCTGTAATCCAATGCAGGGTGGGTGGATGCGGGTTGGGCTGGCACGGCGAGACGGTATCAGCTGTATATTGCCGATGCGCCAGTTTATGTAGAGGCATACCGCTTAATTTTGCCAATTTTTGCTGAGTGCTATCTAGCACCCACACCCCGCCTTCAGGCTCCGCTGCCAAACGCCATACTGCGAAATCATCCAACGCTGCAACCTCAACATTCTGCGTTTGCCAGCGTTCGCGGCGGTCGTGCATTATCAGCTGGCCTGCGGCGGCAATATACAAAACATCATCACGCCCCATCGCAATATCGCTAATCGGCTCGCTATCATCTGCAAGCTTGAAGATCTCATTGAAACCGGTGTCTGCATTTCCCGCCATGATGCTCAGACCGCTTGCTTCCACAAACGCCCGGTTGCCCTGGGCGTCCACTGTTTGTGGTGGAATTTGTAAACGCTGCTGCGCCAATACTACATCTTCTATAAACTGCTTTTCGCGACGTTGCCTAGACAAGCGTAATGCACGTCTACGTGAGTCATAGGTGAGTGCAGTTGGCTCATCACCCTGCATCTGCCAGTGCTGCGCTTCACTCAACATCCAGAAACGTTGGCCGTTGGCATCCATCAGCACACCTCCGGTACTACGGGTACGGCAATGCCTGATCCAGTGTCCGGCCCAGGGGTGGACAATAAGCTGTCGGGGGTCTGCCCATCCGAGGCGACAATAATTGAGAACAACTCCGGCAATTGCCAGGCTTGTAATACTACATTTACCGGCTCACATGCTTGCGGGCGTTCAACTTTGCTCCAGTTGCCATTGTCTTGGACAAACAGGTTGATCGCCTCGACAGCATTCACCCCAGCCACACGCGCGACCACCACTTCCAGCTCGCGGTCTCCGACCGCACGTCCCAGTGGCCAGCCATCGCTAAATGGCCCGCCCGGCGGTAAACTCCATAGATACAGTTTTAATGCATCACGCACGGCATTCACCACCTGATCGTGGGCAAAACCCTGCCTGATATGGATACCAACGCCTAACGATAACGCTACATATTCACAGCCAATCACATATAACTCTGTGCTCAGTGGACGCCGCTCATCAAGCTGGGCGAACACCTTTTCGATGAGCGGTTGATCCACCCGCGGATTGGGGGCTTGCTGTAATTCTTTTTGTGGCCATACCATAACCGATACCACGCCGGGCACATCTGTGCGACGTTGCTGCGGCATAAAGCGCGGTAATATATCCACCCGGGCAAGATCAACGCCGGATGTTTCCATCGCCAAACCTCGATAATCATTAGCCGTCACGCTGCGATTACGGTGCTGTAACCAGGACGGGATGCGTTTTTCAGCCATCGCCAGATCTTCAGCATCTTCACCACCAGAGGTTGCCACGCCCTGCAGCACGCTTAACCCACGATTAAGAGCATTGCCCTGATGGTCTTTTGCGCTTATCGCCGACAGTGAAGCGGCAGGTAAATTACCTAAACGTCCGCCACCGGCACGCATGCGGTCTACACGCACACGCATGCCAACCTCTGGAATTCTGCCATTGACACCATCACCAAAGCTGACCATGCCCGCTTCACTGTCCAAAACAAAACCCTCGTCATCACGCCCCAGCAGGCTAAGGTCGCTTACATTGTGCCATTCCACATAGCCGCGTCCACTGGCTTCCACCTGTAATAGTAATGAGTGCGCATCGACCTGTTGCGCGGGTAACTTGAACACTTGTCCGCCCGCCCCACTACTCTGGCCGATGACCTGCGCCGTAAATGTCTGGCGTTGATCAATTTCCACAGCATTAATGTTTACCCAACTCAATTTAAGTGATTGAACCGGCTTAAGCGGACGCAAACGTAACCAGGCTACCACTCGTGCCAGTTTTTCAGGATCATCCAGTCGCGGCGGTCTATCTCCTACCCCTGCATTGGAATCAATCCGCACATCTCCTTCCAGCACACCAAAATCATTCGGGTCACCGGGAAATACAAAGCGCTGTATGCCTTGCCGGGTTAAATCATGGGTGGTATCGGCAATGCGTGATAATGGGCTGTATAAAGGTTGGTCGTTGCTCAGCTGTGGTGTACTGATTTCCCAGATATGCGCTATACGACCCGGCTGGCTGTGCTCTGCCAGTGGATCTGACAATGCCATACCCGGTGTCATGCCGATACTAAGAACCGCTGCCCTGCCATCATCCACGCCTGCCAACGACTGCTTTATCGCCCCCACCAAACCCGCTGTCGGTGCCAGCAAGGCCAGCCACAAACTGTTATCCGTCGTCCCCTGTATCAACTCGACACCTTGTCTATCAAGTGCCCCCTGATTAAACGCCGGTGTCGTCACATAGCCATCCAACTCACCTTCCACCTCGTGAAATTTGCGCAGACCGGCCAGCACATCACGCATGTCATGCCTTTCCTGTTGCGTCAATTGACGCTTGTAATAACACTCTGCCGTTATCGGTAACACGGCCAACTCCTGCAGCGTTTCAAAGCGGGCTGCACCAGTCAGCGTGGCGCTGGCCGCCAGTCTGACCACATCCGTGGCATCGGCTTCGTTGAGCATGACCGATATCACACCTTTGGCAGCGGTCGCCGCTCGCAGAGGCTGACCAAGCAAGGATAAAAACGCCAAGCGTTGTTTTTCTGGCACCAGGTTGGCGCGATACAAAATGGTTTCGCCCAACCAGGCAAACAATTCCAGCATCGTGCGCCCCGGATCTCCGGCCTGCGGCACCCATTCCGGTGTATGCGCCGGGATTCTGGCCAGTAGCTCTTCTACCAGGTCTTCAAAATTTCTGTCATCAAGTCGGGGGGGGATAATAGGCATAATCTAGGCCTCCACATCCACAGTAATGCCCAGCGTTTTTGGCACATTACTACGTCTTAGACGGTAGGCAATCTCGATACGAATGCCGGTGGGTCGGTCTTGCATTTCCCAGACTTCAATCCTATCTACTATGATGCGTTGCTCCCAACGTTGCAGCGCGGTGCTGATCAAATCACGAATTTGGCGACGCGTGGTTAAGGTATTTTGCTCATGCAACATATTTTCCAGGCCACCACCAAACAAAGGTCGCATGATGCGTTCCCCAGGGCGGGTAAGCAAAATAATCTGTATAGACTGCTTGACACTGTCTTCGATACTGGGGAAGGCGAGATGTCCATTCGCATCCGGCACCGGCAACAGTGGCCAGTTCAAGGTTTTTGCAAGCGCCTTGTTAGTTTGCATGTTGTTCTCCTCGCATCAGCATTCCACGTGCCTCATTTATCTTTTCCAGACAGACCGGGAATAGGCAGACACATTATGAAATAAGGTATCCATCGAAAAAACAGATCAAACAGTGACACCATGATCATTAATAAAATCAACGCACATAAGGTTACAATGGGAATCGACAATGAACAGATCATGCCAAAACCGATACCGTTTTTCTGACACGGGCCGGTATCGCCCGGGTTGGGTAAATCCTTATGAAACGGCCAGGGCAACACAGATAACACCAGGTCACCCAGCGTGATTTTGCGAATTTTCTTGATTTTCCCGCACAACATATCGGAAATGACGAAGGCGGTATTTTTTTTGAATTTGCGCAAGCCCGCGGGCGATACATCCACCGGCATTGGAATTCTGATGGGGCGTGCCGGGGCATCGGGGTCAAAAAACGCGGCTAGTTGAAATGCCTGCGTCGGCTGACTCAACAAGGCCGGAAATAAAGGTCCGCAGCCAGGCCTTTCATACACACAGCGAATCACAAACCAGGCATCACGCTGATCCAGTACCGGTTGTTGCGAGAAGACGTCTTCGTTGCTGGAACTGGCAGGCAACATTTTCCCTATCAGCTTGGCTAATGCATCAACTTGCGCATGCTGCAAATCCACGCCGCTCAAGCCGGTAAAATCGGCAAATACAAGCAGGTTTTTATCCGGTAGCGGTGCGAGCAATTGTGGATCAGCGAATGCAAATAAAAAATCCGGCCAGTTTTCATCCACTGTATTGGCCGTATCATCCGCCAGATAACGCACAAATTCATTTTCAACACTTTCCAGTCTGTCCTGCCATGCATCAATCGCTTTTAGTGCATCAATCAGGCTTACTTTGACATCGTCTTTGCAATAACGAATCGGCGCATCACTGCAAGACATGCCTTGAAGAATTAGTTTTCGAGGCAGTTCCACCAGTTTTTTACGCAATGCGTTAGACATCTCAATCGAGGCCACAACCTGATAAAACTGCTGTTGCAATACATTCAGACTACCGATGTTTTGCCGACCTTGAATAACCGCCCAAACAGGCGCTACATGACGCTGCAGGAAATGCGCTAAATCCAGCAAAATATACCAGGATGCGGTTTGAATGGCATCGCGCTCGGTACGGTAGGCACGGTCGGTTTCTTCGCTGGCATCACCGCTGGTTTCAACGCCTGCAACCGAACGCTGGAGTGCATCCTGTTTATTTTGCGCCTGAGAAATCAAGGTTTTCCACGGTGCGCCTACTTCAATTTGAAACTGCAGCTGTGCTCGCGAACTGCCTGTTGTTGTGCCTGATAGCGAATTGCCCACACTGCCCGCCATCCACACTTCCCGTTTGCCCACGGGAATTAGGCCACTGTGAATTGTTCTATCATGGCAACAGGCATCGGCATAATTCAACGGAAACATTGGCAAACGCTCTTCGCCACTCAACAATGCTCGGCTTGCGCCCTCATTATATTGACCTAAATACTGCCATTGACCGCCACTTTGCCCAGGCACAAACGCATATTCATCCCATTGTTGAAAATTGTCTGGGTTTTGCTGTTTTTTTTGATTTTGTGGGGGCACCAGGCGCCGAACGACAAACGAGGTTTTCTCGCTTTTGCCCAAATTAATGGCGTGATCAGGAATCCCTGTCGTATTTTTTAATAATGACGCGGTCACCAGATAAAAGCGCTGATGGGTTGATTGATATAACTTCAAAGCCAGGTTGGTTTCTGCCACAGTGACACGCGTCTTTTCGCGCATGGGTTTACGTTGCGCCAACGGACTTTTCCGTCTGTCGGCCAGGGCTTTGGTTTTATTTAATAAATAGGCAATACCCGAATCCTGTTGCGCCGCTTGTGCTGGCTGCGGCGACATCATCGGTTCCCGCCAGGTTTCCGGTTGCGCCATCCATTCTACAATGCGTGCCGGATTGTCTTGCATAGTGTGCAACAGGTCGTCCATAAAACTGTCACTGGCGAACCCCAGAATCGCTGGCTGTGCGGCCAACGCATCATTATGAATATGTAACCCCATACTGCTGTTTTCTACCCACATCGGCAGGGGTGCTTGCCAGTTGATGCTGTGTTTTAAGTTAACGGCTACCATATATTTCCGGCTCCTGGCGTATACGACGCACTAATAACACTGTTACTGATGACGGTATCGGCCTGCACCACACCGCTGAATTTAGACAACGCCGCATCCACTTGAACCATGGCTGCAGACACACTCACCTGTGTCGCCTGCACGGTTAATTTAGCCGAAGTGTTCACCGTCACCCCCTGATTGTCGATCGTCAACGTGGTACCACCGACAATGAACTCTGTTTTGCCCCCTGCCTCATCAGTCAGCTCGCCACTGACCCCGCCTGGCGTGGTAAATTTTACTTTGGCGCTGGAGGCGCTTTCTTCTTCAATCGCGATACGCGTACCTTGTTTGCCAGTCAGCGTCCAACGATCCACACTGTCACCGGGTAGTCGTTCAGGCACGCTGGTAGCACCATTCCACAGGCTGCCAATCACAATTGGCAAGCGGCTATCGCCATTAACAAAGGACACCAGCACTTCATCCCCGACATCAGGAATAAAAAAGGCACCGCGGTTATCTCCGGCAAATGGAACCGCCACCCGCGCCCAGAGCGCCGCATCCTGTTCTGCTACGCCATCGAAACTAAGCAGCCTGATCTTGACCCGTGACAAGTTGTCTGGATCCTGCACCGAGACGATCTCGGCCAGATAACAGGCATTGGCGGTCATATTTACCAGGCGTTGATGCAGTTCGCGATCACTCATGAGGCGTCTCCCAGTGCGTGACACTCTGCCTTAAAATGCGTCTGGTAACCTTTATTGACATCAAAGCGATGCTGTACCGCCACCACATAATAACTGTTCTGAAAGCGTCGGCTAACGCCGCTCAAGGTGATATGTGTACCCACGCGTAATGCCGGATTACCCTCTGCCACACCATGCGCACAGACAAAACGGCGTGCGCGCTGATCAAACACGGTATGTGCAAGAATGCGTGCTTCTTCATCCGTGGTTACCGCAATATGCCCGATGTGTTCATGGCGTTCCCCAGCCACACGTTGCAATATATCGGCACTGCGCCGCCCCATCCCCGGGCCGGGGTTTTGTCCACTGCTGCTTGCCGAGATGCGCTGGCCTGACAAGGCATCCCAGCCCGTGACCGTGACTTCCGAGACCTGATCCGTCAAATCGGCAATAAATTTGACACTACGCAATTGGGCAAACAATTCCAGCTCCAGATTGCCTCGCCGCACTTCGCTACGCGGGGCAATATGCAACTCGTCACCGACCACTTGAAGATCAGCATCGTAGCGGCGTAGCAGTCGGCGTAAAAATGCCAGATCGCTTTCATTCAACTGCACCCAAAGGCCAGTCACATCGGTAAATCCGTCGATCACTGGCGACAGACTGAGGTTTTCAGCCACATTTGCTGCCAGATCACGAATCGACATTTCTTCAAACACGCGTGTTCGGCGAGTCATACGCGCTAATTGCAATGCATCTTCGGCCAGCACCACCAGTTCTGGCGGCCCACTTTCTGGGTATTCCGCTTCCAACCCGGTAATCATGCCGCGAAAAATTTCTCGGGGCGCGGTTTCATCTCCTGCATACACGTTCAACACCGATCCCAACTGTAACTCCTGTTCGTCTTCAAAGGCATAACCCGCACCACCTTCCTGATCACTAGCGATATTGCTAAACCGCAGTTCCATCGCCGACAGCCCGCCTTCCTGTTCAGCCATTTCCATGGCAATCAGTAAATCCTGCGCACGCGCAAATTCCTGACCATCAATTCTGATTGTCGGACGTGCCCGATAAACGGCATTTTCACTGACTGCTGTTTCCGTCATATTTGCTACTCCCTATTCATTAATCCGCATAAAGCCTTTTCGCCCTGCGTTCACGGGTTTCCAGCAAGTGCAGGCATTGCTCATCATTATCCTGCTGAGGTTGCTGTTCAGGCTCGGCATTAAGTGGCCCAGACTCAGCCGCTCCGGGTGACTCTATATGGGTAATAACTTCATCAAAAACCACGCTCATGTTTAGCCTCCGTCAAATTCAATTTTGGCTTTCAGCTCGCCTGCTTTTCCTACTTCAGCCGTAAAACTGGCCGCCCCCTGCAAGCCCAGTGTGCCGCCTGCACCTATCGCAGCACCGCCATCAATCCCCACTCCAGCACCCATATCGACACTCAAGAGGCTGTCTACATTTAATTGCGCCGAGGCTCCGCTATCAACGGCGGCGTGCAAGCCGGAAAATAAATCACTGCCTGCCGAAACATTTAAAGCACCTGCCGAAAATGCGGCCGCAGACTTTAATGACACCTCTCCGCCAACTTGCAGCGATGCACCCGCTGTAAAGCGCATGCTTTCTAAGCCATTTTGCGCAGCCAGCGCTTTTGCCGCGCCCGGGTTACCTGCCTGGGTGGCTACACCGGTGACCCCTTTGTTATTTGTGCTGCTCGCCGCTACGGCATCATTTGGCAAGCCTGCTGAACCGCCGGTCGCCGCTTTGCTGGCTGCAGAGCCACCTTCAAACACTTGATCCTGACTGGACAGGGTTAAACTGACGGCAGCTCGCAATGGCACGCCATCGGCAGAGAAAAAATCAATGCTTTCTTTGTAGGCTTCCAGCATGCCACTGAATTTGTACAGGCCCCATTCAAAATCTAACACCGGCGGCGTTTTGTCTTGCGAAGGCTCCATAAAGCGCGCCACTTTATTGGTTTTTAAGCGTACATCCTCGCCACTACCGGTGGTATCGAAGATTAAATCCATGCTTAATTTGCCGGTACTGTCACTAACGAATTGTTTTTTCTTATTGCCTTTTCCCTGATTTTGTAGATTGTTAGTGATCGTGTACTGCAACGTTTCTGGATTAAAATGCACCTCTACCTTGTCTGCAGCACCTTTGACCTTAAAAAATGCGCGTTTAATAACTTCTGGATTAGCCATAAAGTTGCCTAATTAAGATTGGCTGCCAGATCCTGGCTGAGCAGACTTAAACCTTCATGCGCCAAATGCAGTTCTTCAACGGCTACATCTCCGCCTTTGGCATTCAAGTCGGCTGCCTTGAACTTAACTGGCAAGGCATTGCTCAATTTCCAGCCCAACATGGCCTTGCCTGCATTGTCGAACATGGTCACCACCGCATTCATACGATGTGCATATTTGCCACTGCCAACAAATTCATACCATGTCCACAAATCACGACTGCTGGTCATGCCGCGTTTAAGAATCAGCGTGGCAAACGCCGTTCTACCTGCACGTTGCACCACCCCCCAATTGCGTCCGCCCTCCTTGATCACTTTGGGTTCCATACTGGCTTCCAGACCGCTGCATTCGGCAAACGCACCACTGCACAACAACACTTTTTCTCCCGGCTTTTCTGCATCCAGCAGTTGTTCTTTAAAATCCACCTGAAAGCGGAAAATATGCGCTGGATACAAGATGTTCTCTTTTAATTCGCTCATGCTGCCTGCCCCGCTAACGATTTGCTGGAATCCTGCACGACAAACTGGCCACTTTGTTGCAGGGTTAACACCACGTCCATACTTTCTATTGCGGCCGCCGGGGAGAGTTGAATGCGAACAATCACTCGCCCATTATCAATATCGTTTTGGCTCATGGTGGTGCGATCACAACGTACAAAAAAAGCATCTTGCGCCTGTTTTCCATTAAGTGCGCCCAATCTATACAGGCTAAACAACAGGTTGTTCAGGCTTTGCTTTATATCTGCCCACACCTGTTCGCCATTGTTTGCAAAGACGTAATCTTCGCCCACAATACGGCTGGCTCGAATCAACATAGACAGGATGCGATGGATATTTGCCGGACGATACATAACCGCGTTGCTGGTCGTCACATCTGACACCAGGCGTACACCTGATACGGTCATGGCAAATAACGACAGCCGTTCGATCAATGCGACATCGGGTGATGCATTTTGCGGTGCTGCCTGGTGAGCTGCATACATTTGCTGGCGACTAAGCTGAGGGTAAACATCAAGCACCTCACTCGGCTGCAAGCGTGTTGCACTGCGAAAACTACCTTCGCTGAGTGCATTTCTGGCCAGCAGCCCGGCGAGTACCCCTTCGGGTGGCTCCACGCCGCCGGGTAGATTGCCCGAACCGGCGGTTATTAACCACGGATAGCTTAATTGCACAAAGCGACTGGCCAGGCTTTTCTGCACATCCAGACTTGCCGTCAAGCCGTCCTGCTGATGCAAAAATGCCAGTACACTGGAAGCCGCCGCAGAGGTTTTATCTACGATGGGTAACGACGCCAATAATTGCACTTCTCTAAATTCCTGAGCAAGCAGTCGTGCCGCCTGGGAAATCGCCTGTTGCCATTCTTTAAAGCCACTTTCGTCCATACTTGGCGCTGCTATAAACTTGACCTCATTATCCACTGCAGGCGCTCGTGGCTCTGAACATTCCACGAATTGTTCGAGCGGCATTTCGTCCAGCTTAACGGCTCCACCCGGCAACGGTGCATGCTCTGCGCGTAACAGATAAGGTAAATCCGGCATGCATACAAACGACACATCGGGCAGACCAAATAAATGCCCTATCCCGTTCCAGCTTGTTCGATCACTACGTGACAGCGATTGTGCCGATACCCTAAAACCAGGGAGCATACGGTTTATAACGCTGTGTTTTTGTTCTGCGCTTGCGCTAATGGTTAAGGGTTCACCGACGGCGATGACATAGCATTGTCGCCCGCCCTGGGCAAAAAACGAGCGCACGGCCGCCCCCATATAAGTGCTACCGATTAAGCGAGTGTCCTGAGCATAGTGCTGTTGCTCCCAGGCAAAAAGCTGCTCAAACACTTCCCAGCTATGGATCGGAATCGGCACATTTTGGTAGTGCTGCGCCTGGTCGCGGTGATAGGCTGCTTTGCGGCCATCTGCTGCATTTAACCAGCCCTGTTCAAACAACCATTGAGCAATCGCCTGGTTTTGCTGATTTTCTCGCACTTTGATGAGCCCGATAAAACAGGCAATATCGTAGCGGTTGCCACGCGTTGCGTGAATGGGTGAGGTGGATGAAAAACGAACGCCTTTCATAGTCTTCAGGCAAAGCTGATTTCCATACCTTCGGCAGCGAGTACCAACTCTTCCATCGCCACATCTCCACCGCCCTTGGCAGCCAGCGTGGGCCCCGTATATTTACTTGGCACCACACGGCGTAATGTCCAGGTTTGTACTTCCTGACCGGATTCATCGCGCAAGGTAATCGATACATCACGCTGTTTGGAAGAACCCTCTCGCTGCACCTCTTTCAGCCAGCTCCAGAAACTCTGTGAATTAACAATGCCGCGTTTTAATGTCACATCTGAAATTTTGTGGGTACCCGCAATTTTACGCACATGATTTTCCTTTTCATTGCCATTTCGGTATTCGGCAATATTGATTTCTGTACCAATGCCTGAGACATCAGAAAACCCGCCTAATGCAGAATCTGCATCATCCTCGCCTCCAATGTTGACCAGAAAATTGAAAGCACCATAAGGTGTATCTCTTTTAGCCATAAAATGTCCCCTTATTTCGATATATTTGTTGAAAAATCAGCGCCCGTAAATCATCAACTGCGTGCGTCAGCAGTTTTCTGACCAATCCGGAAAATCACAAATTCAGCCGGTTTCAAGGCGGCAACGCCCACCAGACAGATTAATCGCCCGTTATCCAAATCATTCTGTGTCATGGTGGTACGGTCGCAGCGTACAAAGTAGGCTTCATCGGTGCTTGCCCCAAGCAATGCACCAGAAATCCATTCGTTATAAAGAAAACTTTTTACTGTTTCGGTGATATTCGCCCACAATAACGGGCCATTATTTTCAAATACCGCCCACTGTGTGCTGCGGTCTATGGAACTTTCCAGGTAAATGAAGTAACGCCGTGGGCCGACATACTTCCATTCAGGATCAGAGCTCAGCGTTCTGGCACCCCACAAACGATTGCCGCGTCCAGGAAAGAATCGTAAACAGTTTACGCCGCGCGGGTTCAATACTTCCTGCTCTCTAAAACTGATGTCGGTTTGAAAGCGCAACGCGCCACGCACCACCTCATTACCCGGCGATTTACTGACGCCCTTGTCATTGTCGTTTCGCGCATAGATGCCGCACACAAAACCGGAAGGCGGCAAGGCGATTTCACGCGCGATACTTTCATTCCCCGGTTGTGACAGTGGATTGGCGGTAATGACCCAAGGGTGATATATCGCGCCATAGGATGAATCCAGACGACTTTTTACGGCTAATGCCTGTGTCACAGTTTGCTCGGGTGGCGTATCCAGAACAGCCATTCGATAGGCTCTGCGTTGCTCGGCATGGGTTAACAAGGCCAATTCAATAGCCGCTGAATCGGCAAATGAGGAATACCCAGGTGCCGCAATAATGGAAATATCCTCGTTAAGCGCCAATGATAATAACGGTGCGGTATAGGCTGCCGAAGTGGGCTCGGCACCATCGCTACCGCCCGTTAACGCAAGCGGCGCACCAACTGCGGCGTTGAGTATTTCATACACACGAAACCCTTCAACGCTATTACCCAATTCAATGGCATACGTGTTTTGTAAATGATCTATACGACGGTTAGGTATCTGGTTAAGCACTTGGCCGATATAGCGCGGGTGTCCCTCGATCAATCCCAGGTCTTCATAAAACGATTCATTACCTTCGCCGTCCACTGCCAGCACATTGAGACTGACAAATTGCGGTGCAGCAGCGGCCAACGCAGGAAATGCCGTGCCTCCTGAATCTGCCCAACTGTTATTGGTTTCGTCGAATAAATATTCGCTATCATCCTGCTGCACCCAATCGCGCTCACGCTTTCGATATAAATTGGTGCCATCATCCAGTAGCGTACCATTTGGCACGCGCCGCATAGCCAGCGGGCTGGCATCCACCCTTACCCTGCTAAGCGTGATGCGCCCATTACCTACTGCCCCTGCACTACGCGCGACAAAACGCAGATTATTGGCATTATCTGCATCACCCCCAACAAACACGGAAGCCGCTATGGCTCCACCGCTGGGTACGCGCGCCACAAACAATCTTGATCCGCCATTATCAAAATAGTTTTTTACCGCATTGGCAATAAAATTAGTCGCTCTCCCCGCTGTGAACTCAAGATCATTAAAGCCGCCATAGATGCGTTCAAAATCACCAAAGCTGGTTATCAATTCCGGTGTTTCAATAGTATCTTCATCTACCGACACCGGACCTTTACGGGTGGGACCGACAAAGCCTGTGGTACTGGTACTCACACCTTCAATAGACTTTGCTCTAAAACTGGTTTCTTCTACATAAACGGCTGGGGCTAAATATTCAGGCATGATGTACTCCCGTGTGTTACTCGGTTAAATTAATCACTAGTTTTTCCATTCGCCCGGTTTTTAAGGCGAGCGTTTCGGTGGCAACCAGGTTGTCAGCATGGTTGTTTTCAAGATCATCAGGATTGACTGGCCAGGGCTGGCCACTGGCTATCGAAACCTCTAGCCTGGCTTCCAGCTCGGTCGTGGTGACGGCGGCACTGTCATCATCCTCTGCAAACTGGGTCAGCGGCACACCGGGGATAATCACCAATGCCTCTCCCCGCTCGTCAGATAATCCACTCGACAGCACCTCATCATCGCTCACTCTGACAATACGCAATAAAGCACCTTTAACCGGCAGCCGCTCTGAAGAGGTATCTGTGCGCATTACAGACACTCTTACCGTACTCCAGTTAACCATGGTATCGGCGTTTGGTGCCGCATATAGATTGACATTTACCGGCCGGAATAAAGACTCTGCATTTGCCTGATTTTGTGTATCCGCATCGCGCGGTAAATCAACTCTGACGATACGCGGCAACCATTTTCCCAACGGGTCAATGACTTTAATATCAACAGTGACAGAGGCTAGCGCTGGTGAATCTGGAATCACATCAAAACTGGCCGTGTATTGTTGCAATCCTGGCGCCTCGCGTATCACATACAGGCTGGAGATATTGCGAAATAATCGCGCGGTATCAGACGACAAATGCAACACACGTGTCACCATGGCTCCCGTCGTCCGATCCACGCAACGCATCGCCCCTAAATAACGCTGTTCGATTACATCAGACATCTTCCCCCCCCTGTTTATGGCGGTATTCGTAACGCGTCGTCACGACCGGCATCCCTTCAACCTCAACATCATCAGGCTCTATTCTGATCACCCGGGCAATATAAGACACAGATAAGCGATAATTTGGCGCCAACGCATCCCAGACCCGCATTAAATCCTCATTGGATAACTCTGCCGGAATAATATGCACCACATCATCCTTATCCCAGCCGCCTTCTGCCGTCAACGAAGACATATCCATAATCGGGTGCATATGTAGTTGCCGCATAGCCCAGGCACAAATCGTATGTTCTGCTAACGCACTCTCCGACCAAAAACTCAACATAAAATGAAGGTCAACCGATAATGGCTTTTGCACTTCATTCGCCTGTTTTTGACTATTGGTGTTTCTAAGATGCTCGTTAATAATGACCCGAAACAGATAAATTGACAGCGTGTTGGTTTCAAACGAAGCCGTACCCTGAGCTGTCAATTCTCCACTGGAAAGCACCTTAAAATCACAAGCATGGCGATCTTGTAATACTGCCGGATAGGCATTACGCAGATACTGAATAATTGAATCCGCTACCGAATAAATACTAAATACATTCGCCATGCTTATTACCCAAATTTGCCAATAAAGACACAACATCCTGATGCCCAATGTCATTGCGAAATATCAGCGCATGACGCCCATCATCAATCAGGCAGACCAGCACCGCTCCTGCAGCAATATTCAATAAGTTTTCATACCGCTCAACTATCTCGTTTTTATCCATTTCCACAATAATTACATCAACATCAAACTGCTTTATGCTTAAAACTAAATCATCAAACTTTGTTATTTCATTGGCTGGCTGGATAACTTCAACGCTATCATTTGACTGCAAAAGCTCTTGCATGATTTCAGCAAATAACTGATGGCGAAAGTCCACAAACAAACAGCGAATTTGCTTCATAAGACCTTCCTTTTTTGCAACACGGATAGACTAATTAAAAAACGAAAAAAACGAAATGAATCCAATGGGGGAAATAAGATCTACAACGATGTAGACGGCGACTAAAGAACTAGTACTTTTTTTAAAAGACCTAGATCTAAAGGTTTAGACATGAATAACTTTATATGGCTATTAACCATCACAGGTAAGGATTGTTCAGCTTACTTCAAACAATAACGCTATAGCACCTGAGATATTGCGATATGAAATGGGTAATGCGCTTTCTGCAATGATTAAGAGAAAACAAATTACACATGATGAATCATTATCAGCTTTTGAAATAACCAGAAAAATTCCAGTGCGATTAGTAACAATAGATATTCTTAAAGCACTTGAGTTAGCGTTAGAATTTAATATTTATGCTTATGACGCTTACTTTTTGCAATGTGCAAAGTCATTATCCTATCCGTTATTCACATTAGATAAACGAATGAAACAAGTTGCCCTTAATCTTAATATTGAAGTATTGGAGTAATTAAAATGCAAGTATTTACCTATTCCGAGGCTCGTCAAAACCTTGCTAAATTATTGACGCTTGCTCAAACAGAAGAAGTCGAAATACGCAGGAAAGATGGCTCTATATTTTCGCTTACATCAAAAGAAAAGCCATCAAAATCACCCTTTGATGTATCGGGAATCAATACAAAAGCAACGACACCCGATATATTAAATGCTGTTGAAGAATCAAGAAAAAGCTAACAGCCCGCTCCACACATAGAAAGTTACTTGTGCCAAGATAAACTCGGAACCTTGTGATTTCTTGAAAAGAGATAAAATTGCTTAATCATAGGGCAACCTTAGCCAACATTCAGCGACTTTGCTTTACCAGCACTTGCGGCTTATTTTTTCTTTTAGTAACCGGTTTATGTTTTGGCTTATTGGCGGCTTGTTGTTCTCGCTCAAGCTGAATCCGTTTTAATAACTCAGATGCCGGTTCATCATTTGGATCTTGTGGCACTAACTCACCACGAAAGGCTTTGGCTAATATGGATTGGGTTAATCGGCCAGTGGCGTTTTTTTGTTTACAACAATGCAATTTCTAAGCTGCCTGTGCAGCAGTGAACATCAGGCGCGCCAGCGCGGCCAGCACATCGTTGCTATCAAATTCGGCCTCAATCATCCGTCAGCGGCGGCTGGCCTTTTTGCACGCGATCAAACTCGGCTTGCGCTTCGGCATCAACGCACAGCCCGCCTTCGATCACACCGAGGTCGAATTCAGGCGACTCCAGCAGCGCGTCGAGCGCCTCTTCAGCCTCACGGCTTGTTAAATTGTTTTTCATATTCGCCTCTGATAATTTCTAAGCTGCCTGTGCGGCAGTGAACAATCGCAAAACAATCATACTCTAAACCTACATTTTCTAAGCTGCCTGTGCGGCAGTGAACTGGTATTAATCACCATCTGCAAATCATTATTTTTTCTAAGCTGCCTGTGCGGCAGTGAACGTTGCCTGGGGTGAGTTTGAACAGCATCGAAATTTCTAAGCTGCCTGTGCGGCAGTGAACTACGCTACTAAGCGTAAGGCGTGGGAAAAGTTTTTCTAAGCTGCCTGTGCGGCAGTGAACAGTTGAATTGTTTTGTAGTTACCCTGTTCAAATTTCTAAGCTGCCTGTGCGGCAGTGAACACCCAGTTGAAATTAGACTTCTCCTTCCCGAATTTCTAAGCTGCCTGTGCGGCAGTGAACAGAGAATAAAAAGCATCATTCAAGCATCAGGCATTTCTAAGCTGCCTGTGCGGCAGTGAACAAAAGAATACTGATTTAAAATATTCATAATCTTTTCTAAGCTGCCTGTGCGGCAGTGAACATTCAAGCCCTGGTTAAGTCTGCGTCTGAACATTTCTAAGCTGCCTGTGCGGCAGTGAACAACAGGCCGTGACCGTCTCGCCATTCCAGCGCTTTCTAAGCTGCCTGTGCGGCAGTGAACTTTTTAAATTCGTCAACATCAACGCCAGTCGCTTTCTAAGCTGCCTGTGCGGCAGTGAACAGTGCGCACTCGCGCGGTGTAATCAAATCTAATTTCTAAGCTGCCTGTGCGGCAGTGAACTGATTGACATAACCCAACTTGACCAGATCACGTTTCTAAGCTGCCTGTGCGGCAGTGAACGCTTATCCTTAGCGACAGGAACAATTTCAGCATTTCTAAGCTGCCTGTGCGGCAGTGAACTGATAAATCGTCTGTTCCGCCTTTTGATTTGGTTTCTAAGCTGCCTGTGCGGCAGTGAACCTAAGTTCGACTTGAGGGATAAGGTTTTGATTGTTTCTAAGCTGCCTGTGCGGCAGTGAACGCTTATCCTTAGCGACAGGAACAATTTCAGCATTTCTAAGCTGCCTGTGCGGCAGTGAACCTGTCTTTGCATTGCTTGATAATGTCGTTGATTTTCTAAGCTGCCTGTGCGGCAGTGAACATAGAAATAGCCGACCGCCAGCGCCAGCCTTACTTTCTAAGCTGCCTGTGCGGCAGTGAACAATGAAAAACACGGTAAAGCGGAAAAATTACTTTTCTAAGCTGCCTGTGCGGCAGTGAACCAATAATTGTTTGTTCATAATGCCCTCTTCATTTTCTAAGCTGCCTGTGCGGCAGTGAACGCCCAATGGAATATGCCGCCATGCAACAATTTTTTCTAAGCTGCCTGTGCGGCAGTGAACTGAGGTGTTAAGCGAGCCGGTTTATCAGGTGTTTTCTAAGCTGCCTGTGCGGCAGTGAACCTTTTGTTTTTCCTTCGTAAGCCACATTATACTTTCTAAGCTGCCTGTGCGGCAGTGAACAAAGCAATCGTTCAGGCGTTGATTATCTCTGCTTTCTAAGCTGCCTGTGCGGCAGTGAACAAAGCATCATCTGACATAGAGTCGTTTTGTATTTTCTAAGCTGCCTGTGCGGCAGTGAACATATGGATGCTGGGAAATCACCGGCTAATGTGTTTTCTAAGCTGCCTGTGCGGCAGTGAACGTCGTATTTAGCTTCGTACTCCAAATCAATGGTTTCTAAGCTGCCTGTGCGGCAGTGAACGCCACGGCCCCTCGCCCTGCAGCGCACCCTGCGTTTCTAAGCTGCCTGTGCGGCAGTGAACAGCCTATTGATCCCACTATTCAATCATTTTTATTTCTAAGCTGCCTGTGCGGCAGTGAACTCTGCCGATGACTAAGAAAAAGATGTCTTGCTTTTCTAAGCTGCCTGTGCGGCAGTGAACACATCTGGGTTGCCAGACCCTGACACGCCAGCTTTCTAAGCTGCCTGTGCGGCAGTGAACGTGATCTAGTGTTCACTATATGCCTGCTGAATTTTCTAAGCTGCCTGTGCGGCAGTGAACCCAAGACTGGTTTAATATGGTACAAGAAGAGTTTTTCTAAGCTGCCTGTGCGGCAGTGAACGGTGTTGTAGGTTATGCGGCGTTTATTGATGGTTTCTAAGCTGCCTGTGCGGCAGTGAACGTCCGACCAGTCGCCGTCTGACGACGCGCCGCTTTTCTAAGCTGCCTGTGCGGCAGTGAACTCCATGCCCACATTATAAATAATCTCATTAGCTTTCTAAGCTGCCTGTGCGGCAGTGAACACGAGGCTCCGGCGCGTTTCGGGAATGTTTCATTTCTAAGCTGCCTGTGCGGCAGTGAACGAAATCGCCACGCTGGGCACAATCACGTGGCAATTTCTAAGCTGCCTGTGCGGCAGTGAACGGTGTGAAAGAACCCAATCTAAAGTGATTTTATTTCTAAGCTGCCTGTGCGGCAGTGAACCAGGCGTGGTGACGCTAACGGCGAAACACGCATTTCTAAGCTGCCTGTGCGGCAGTGAACGCGTTAAACCGTTTTCATCAGTGTCACCCGGGTTTCTAAGCTGCCTGTGCGGCAGTGAACTCCTCGATGCCATCCTTGATTATTCAAGGTTTTTTCTAAGCTGCCTGTGCGGCAGTGAACGCCCGCATCTGTATTGCCGTTCTGCCCCCCGCTTTTCTAAGCTGCCTGTGCGGCAGTGAACGAAAAAAAGGTTGTGAAAAACCGGAGGGTTCTTTTCTAAGCTGCCTGTGCGGCAGTGAACCATTAGGGCGAAATTGGATGCTGGTCTGGTTTGTTTCTAAGCTGCCTGTGCGGCAGTGAACGAAGATCACGGCGAAAACTCAGATTTTTTCAATTTCTAAGCTGCCTGTGCGGCAGTGAACGGTTGCGTTGGATGGCCAGCCGGTGGTCACCGTTTCTAAGCTGCCTGTGCGGCAGTGAACTTAGGTTTAGACATTGAAATTCACCGGCCAGAATTTCTAAGCTGCCTGTGCGGCAGTGAACCATTAATTTACTCACCGTTCGCCCCTCTAAGCTTTCTAAGCTGCCTGTGCGGCAGTGAACAAATTACTGGCGACAGTAGAACGCGACGTACATTTCTAAGCTGCCTGTGCGGCAGTGAACGCGCCCGACGCGCAAGACAATCAAACCCTGGATTTCTAAGCTGCCTGTGCGGCAGTGAACTATAGACATCGGTTTCGACGCCACGGCGATACTTTCTAAGCTGCCTGTGCGGCAGTGAACGCCATAAACCATTACCCGACCAAAATCGTCCGTTTCTAAGCTGCCTGTGCGGCAGTGAACTATCGGTTAAAAAACCTGCAAAGCGGGGATGTTTTCTAAGCTGCCTGTGCGGCAGTGAACCAGATCGCCGAGGTTGGTGGGGGGATGCGTTCTTTCTAAGCTGCCTGTGCGGCAGTGAACTTGCTGAATTGATGGAAGCACCTGATCAATTATTTCTAAGCTGCCTGTGCGGCAGTGAACGTGGAAACCATGACGGCGCTGCAAAACCAGGTTTTCTAAGCTGCCTGTGCGGCAGTGAACGAAGGAACGCGCGTGGCGATGCGCTGCCAGTGTTTCTAAGCTGCCTGTGCGGCAGTGAACGATTTTACCCAAACCCGCTACCCCACCTGGTTTTTCTAAGCTGCCTGTGCGGCAGTGAACGCGGAATGCTAATTTCCTCAACCACTAAATTATTTCTAAGCTGCCTGTGCGGCAGTGAACGAACGTGTGGAAGCACAACATGAAAAAAACAATTTCTAAGCTGCCTGTGCGGCAGTGAACGTAATAGCGACCGCACCTGTTGAGCCGTTGACTTTCTAAGCTGCCTGTGCGGCAGTGAACGCTCCAGCTGTACCTTGTACGCCTGCTGTTGGTTTCTAAGCTGCCTGTGCGGCAGTGAACCTTGGTCACCCCACCCCTATTTGATTGTTATATTTCTAAGCTGCCTGTGCGGCAGTGAACAAGATCTGTTCCCTGATTGTTTTTAACGCCTTTTTCTAAGCTGCCTGTGCGGCAGTGAACCCTAGCCAGCCGTATTTTTCCTCTTTAGTCGTTTTCTAAGCTGCCTGTGCGGCAGTGAACATCGCGGGCACGGGTTAACCTAATTCGGTTTATTTCTAAGCTGCCTGTGCGGCAGTGAACACTTGATAATATCTGCTATCGCTTCCAATATCTTTCTAAGCTGCCTGTGCGGCAGTGAACCAGCATGAACGCCCCCATGAAAGAACTGGAGCTTTCTAAGCTGCCTGTGCGGCAGTGAACTAAATTTAATGCCGCATGAATCCAGCCTCAGCTTTCTAAGCTGCCTGTGCGGCAGTGAACTTCCTGTGTTGAGTGTGTCCCCCCCATCAATGTTTCTAAGCTGCCTGTGCGGCAGTGAACATGAATATCAAGATGGAAGCTATTTCTTCATCTTTCTAAGCTGCCTGTGCGGCAGTGAACCCCACTTGCCCTTGCGGCTGGCTGCCCAGGTTTTTCTAAGCTGCCTGTGCGGCAGTGAACAGCGGCTTTCCGTTGTGATTCCGCTTGAGAATATTTCTAAGCTGCCTGTGCGGCAGTGAACATGAACCGAAAGACGCCTCAGAAGATGATCAATTTCTAAGCTGCCTGTGCGGCAGTGAACGGCATGGATGAGGACGCGCGGCGCGACATGATTTTCTAAGCTGCCTGTGCGGCAGTGAACTGATCCCCGTTTACTACGCACCCGACCGTTTTTTTCTAAGCTGCCTGTGCGGCAGTGAACGGGTTTATGCCGTCGTATTCTGATATTGTGATTTTCTAAGCTGCCTGTGCGGCAGTGAACTTTTCGCTGCTGGCTCTTTCCAGTTTTTCAATTTTCTAAGCTGCCTGTGCGGCAGTGAACACCACATTAAACCTGATTCATCAATATTTGATTTTCTAAGCTGCCTGTGCGGCAGTGAACTGATCAGTGACGGTGTAAAGGGCGCGGCCAGTTTTCTAAGCTGCCTGTGCGGCAGTGAACACTTTGCCGCCGCGCATGGCCACATGCCAATCTTTCTAAGCTGCCTGTGCGGCAGTGAACGTGTAATTGAAATGTTTTTGCGATGAAAATTTTTTCTAAGCTGCCTGTGCGGCAGTGAACAACTGCACGTCATTTTCGGAAACCAACAGTGTTTTCTAAGCTGCCTGTGCGGCAGTGAACACTGCGCCAGTCGCGCGAAGTGGCGGACATGTTTTCTAAGCTGCCTGTGCGGCAGTGAACATTTGCGCGGCGCGTTTTTCATTTTCGCTGCTTTTCTAAGCTGCCTGTGCGGCAGTGAACATGGACACCATCAACTACCAGCTGGAGGGCGATTTCTAAGCTGCCTGTGCGGCAGTGAACCAACATCCACAGTGAACGGCACATGGGACATCTTTCTAAGCTGCCTGTGCGGCAGTGAACAACTGCACGTCATTTTCGGAAACCAACAGTGTTTTCTAAGCTGCCTGTGCGGCAGTGAACAATCCACCAAACAACGGTTTGAAAATACCACATTTCTAAGCTGCCTGTGCGGCAGTGAACCCATGAACCCCCCGCCTTTTGTTGATGATCTTTTTCTAAGCTGCCTGTGCGGCAGTGAACTGTTAGTGTCCGTTGCTGTTTACATTCTGTCTTTTCTAAGCTGCCTGTGCGGCAGTGAACATAAATAAGGGGAATTAATTTAGATTCTTATATTTCTAAGCTGCCTGTGCGGCAGTGAACACAATAAATCCACCTGCGGCGTCGTGTACAAATTTCTAAGCTGCCTGTGCGGCAGTGAACTTGCTTGGATTTTCTGACGCTTTCATCTGTTTTTTCTAAGCTGCCTGTGCGGCAGTGAACGGCAAGCCAGACCCGGCAAAATTCGTCCCGGTTTTCTAAGCTGCCTGTGCGGCAGTGAACTCGGGTTAAATTGTCGATATTCAGCAACAATTTTTCTAAGCTGCCTGTGCGGCAGTGAACATCGGCGGAAAAAACAAACGCGAACGCATCTGTTTCTAAGCTGCCTGTGCGGCAGTGAACACCAGGAATTCGCCAACCACCCGACGCGTGGCTTTCTAAGCTGCCTGTGCGGCAGTGAACTCAGTGTTGAAGTGCATAATTTTTTATTTAGTTTTCTAAGCTGCCTGTGCGGCAGTGAACTGTGATTGCGAAAATCAAAGAGATGGGATTGATTTCTAAGCTGCCTGTGCGGCAGTGAACAATGAAGGCAGCGATTGAGGATGGGTGTTACTTTTCTAAGCTGCCTGTGCGGCAGTGAACAGAATATAGGGGGCATTATGAGTATTCGATTATTTCTAAGCTGCCTGTGCGGCAGTGAACTACCGGGCCATAAACCCCGTTTAAAACACATTTTTCTAAGCTGCCTGTGCGGCAGTGAACCGCGCATTGAGTTTGAGAATATTAATTCAAGTTTTCTAAGCTGCCTGTGCGGCAGTGAACGTAACCGGCGGCATGCGCGCCAGTTTCAGATATTTCTAAGCTGCCTGTGCGGCAGTGAACGCACTTTGCACTCATGGGCGGTTGCTTAGATATTTCTAAGCTGCCTGTGCGGCAGTGAACATGTCCTTTGTTATGCTGTCCGCCAATGAATGTTTCTAAGCTGCCTGTGCGGCAGTGAACACGCGACCGATGCAACCGGGCGCTATTCTGCATTTCTAAGCTGCCTGTGCGGCAGTGAACAATTGCAAACCGAATGCATTACTGGCATTAAATTTCTAAGCTGCCTGTGCGGCAGTGAACATGTTAATCACTGTGTCAGCGGCAATATTAACTTTCTAAGCTGCCTGTGCGGCAGTGAACACGCGAACTATACACCGGCGAAGCGCCCAAGATTTCTAAGCTGCCTGTGCGGCAGTGAACCATTCGGCGGAATGACGGCATCAATGCGGTTTTTTCTAAGCTGCCTGTGCGGCAGTGAACATCAGGTATTTTGATGACGAAGAAGAATACATTTTCTAAGCTGCCTGTGCGGCAGTGAACTCTTTGACTAACCCTGCCACGCGCTCTTCTTGTTTCTAAGCTGCCTGTGCGGCAGTGAACAAACATTCACATGCCCCTTACCGTCTTTTTTATTTCTAAGCTGCCTGTGCGGCAGTGAACATTTACCGCACCAATCTGGCCAGCAGTTATGCTTTCTAAGCTGCCTGTGCGGCAGTGAACGATAAACGTGCGCAAACCGGATGGCATTCACTTTTCTAAGCTGCCTGTGCGGCAGTGAACTCTATGCATATCACCCGCGTGTTGAATGGCCTTTTCTAAGCTGCCTGTGCGGCAGTGAACGTGCCCGCCGCCTCCAGCGGCTGGTGGTTTTGTTTTCTAAGCTGCCTGTGCGGCAGTGAACAGCCAGAGCCAGCGCAAACAATCAAAACGACTTTTCTAAGCTGCCTGTGCGGCAGTGAACTCTGAGCAGCTGTAGCCGTAGCCGATAGCGTCTTTCTAAGCTGCCTGTGCGGCAGTGAACGATGACAAAATGATAGCCAATGTGTTTTAAACTTTCTAAGCTGCCTGTGCGGCAGTGAACGTTGTTTGCGGACCCAGCTGGTGCCATCGCATTTTCTAAGCTGCCTGTGCGGCAGTGAACTTAACCGCAGAACCGGTGATCAGCGCAGTATTTTTCTAAGCTGCCTGTGCGGCAGTGAACATTAAATAATACTGCCCCGCCCGCAGGCTGGGGTTTCTAAGCTGCCTGTGCGGCAGTGAACTGCTTATCTGGCCACCGTCAACCCCGACGAGTTTTCTAAGCTGCCTGTGCGGCAGTGAACTGCAGATGGCTTACCTAATCGCCCTATGGGACTTTCTAAGCTGCCTGTGCGGCAGTGAACGTGTATAGTTCGCGTTTACTGCGGTTCCAGGTTTTCTAAGCTGCCTGTGCGGCAGTGAACATTAATTTAGCTGCGGAATTTTGACTTTAAAATTTCTAAGCTGCCTGTGCGGCAGTGAACATGAACTCAATCAAAGAAAAACCGCATATTATTTTCTAAGCTGCCTGTGCGGCAGTGAACGACAGAATGTAAACAGCAACGGACACTAACATTTTCTAAGCTGCCTGTGCGGCAGTGAACTTGAAGCGGCTTGTGTTGCGGCTGCGATAAATTTTCTAAGCTGCCTGTGCGGCAGTGAACTCAGCCATAGTATCAGCGGATTATGATAACTCTTTCTAAGCTGCCTGTGCGGCAGTGAACGGAGGGTGTTACCACACTCCGGCTTTCGACCCTTTCTAAGCTGCCTGTGCGGCAGTGAACGTAACCGGCGGCATGCGCGCCAGTTTCAGATATTTCTAAGCTGCCTGTGCGGCAGTGAACGGGTTTGATTATCTTGCGCGTCGGGCGCAAGTTTTCTAAGCTGCCTGTGCGGCAGTGAACCTACTAAAGTATTTGACTTTAATTAATACCCATTTCTAAGCTGCCTGTGCGGCAGTGAACGTGCCGCTGATCGCTGGAGTCCTGCGCTGGATTTTCTAAGCTGCCTGTGCGGCAGTGAACATTAATAGCAGGCCGCGAGCCTTCTTCAAATTTTTCTAAGCTGCCTGTGCGGCAGTGAACTTTAACGTGCGGTCTTTGGCCAGTTTAAACACTTTCTAAGCTGCCTGTGCGGCAGTGAACAGAGCGATTGTGCAATGGGGCATGCCGGAAGTTTTCTAAGCTGCCTGTGCGGCAGTGAACTGTGCAAAGCATTGTTATTCGCAGCCTGCCAGATTTCTAAGCTGCCTGTGCGGCAGTGAACAGGGGTTTAGACGCGCCGGACGCGCGTGGTACTTTCTAAGCTGCCTGTGCGGCAGTGAACTTTCGACGCGGTCGATTAATTCAGCCAGTGTATTTCTAAGCTGCCTGTGCGGCAGTGAACGCCTTTGCTACTTGGGTTTCTGGCCTGAACGTTTTCTAAGCTGCCTGTGCGGCAGTGAACATGGGTGCATTAATTAGAGTTCACTCAGAAACTCTAAATAGTTGATATTTAAAATAAAATATCTATAAATGATATAATAAATGCACGATAATTGACCAAAAGCCAGCAAAACCCTTGC
>SPJJ01013939.1_pt1 | contig 41970 bp, 68 predicted proteins | sample 3741741 | NCBI WGS metagenome assembly SPJJ01 (sample SAMN10925908, study PRJNA522277) | cold seep metagenome | isolation source: Elba SIP-enriched marine methane seep metagenome, extraction at timepoint T1 | place: Italy: coast of Elba, Mediterranean Sea | collected 2014-05 | reverse complement strand
TTCGGGGAGCCGAGACTCCGCGATCGCAGCGGCCACGGCGATCGGAACCTTGACCCACCCACCGCTGGGTTTCGGAACGCGCATCGGTGGGGCTCCGTGCTGGTCGATGACCGAGACGCCCAGCGTCAGCCGCTCAAGGGTCGACTTGTCCGCGGTACGCTTGCCAGCCTTGGCGCACTCGGCCTCGAGCTGACACCGCAGGCTCAGGCGGGACAAGCGGAGCACCGCTCCCATGGCGCCTTCTGGGCTCATACGCACGGGTCCCTCGGAGAGGCGCGGGCGGGAGTCGAGGGGACTCACAGCCCACCTCCGAACCCTGGCAACGCATCGAACACGCTCCCCACCGACTCAGCCGCCGCCTGGGCTTCCCGGTGCTCCCGCACCGCCCGCTCGGGGTCCTCGCCCATGGCCCGGTGCCACACCCGCTGCTCTTCGTCGCTGAGGGGCACGCCGTCGAGCTCGGCTGGGGCTGCCGCGGTGCGTCCGGAGACGCGTTTGCGGCCCTGGTCGGCCTGCCACGCGTCCAGGAGGGCGTCGAAGGCCCTGGGCTTGTCCGCCCGGAACACCACCGCGAAGGCGCCGGGGTGCAGGCCGTGACGCCCCTCGGACTCATGGTGCCGCACGACTCGCGCTGCGGCGTGGAGCAGCACGCTCTCGACCAGCTCTCGCCCGTGGTCATCGAGCATCCGCTGGATCTCGCAGATGCGGTCGGCGCCGTACGTGGGGTCGGAGATGCGGAACCCGCACGCCTCAAACCCGAACTCGGACTTCCAGCGCCAGACCCAGTCCGACCGCCACGCCGTTGCCGTCAGCCCGCGCTTCGGTGGTGGTGGTGGTGCGTTCTCGCGCGCCTGTTCGGGATCTTGAGAACAACCACCACCTGTTGGTTCAACCTGTTGGTTCCCATAGAGAAGGGACCGGTCAGTTCTGGTCGTATCGGCGGTCAGTTCTGGTCGTGCGGACACTTCTGTCCGGTCAGCACTGTCCGGTGAGCGGTCAATATTGTCCGCACTCCGGTCAGCACTGACCAGCTCGGGCGCGCGGTTGTGCACGCCGACAGCGGCTTCGATGCCGGTCGCGACGGGGACGCCGGGCGGGTCGCACAGGTGCCAGCCCGGGTTGCCCCGAGTTTCCTCGCCCTGGGCTTCGGTCACCCACTGGCGCTCGCGGAGCACGGCCAGATGACGGCGGAGCGTTCGGGGGCTCATGCCGCACCGGTTGGCCAGCGTGTCCCGTGAGGGCCACACGAAGCGCCCTGACGAGCCCGCGTGGCGCCAGAGGGCGGCGAGAACGACCTTGGCTCCGTCGGGGAGCGTGGTGTCGCTGAGGGCTTCCCAGGGGCACTCAGCCATCGGTGTCCTCGTACGCCGCGCCCCGAAGGGCTGCCTGGTTGTTGACCGGGTGCAGGCTTCCCGCGGTGCTTTGTGAATTCTCGGGCAGCGCCTTGCGCCCCATTGGGTTGAGCAGGGCGTTGGTGATGAACGCGAGCCCAGCGCCCACCAGCGAGGACGCCAAGATTGACAGAACAGCCAGGCCAAGGGCGCCTGCCACGACAGTACACGTAGCACCCACTCCAGCTGCCAGAAGTCCTACTGCAAGATGTCTGCGGCGATCGGCCCCCCGTTCGCTTGCTGTCCTTGGGGGGCCATACTCCTCGTACTCCTCAATGATGACCATCTTCACAACGCCACCTCCCCCGCCGCGCGCCCGTACTTGTCCCACAGTGCCGGGATCCCGACATGCCAGACACCATGGTGGGCTGCATACGCCTTCGCCCACCGGTCCGCGCCGGTCGGACAGTCACCGTGGACGATGCAGTCGATCTCGTGCCGCTTCATCAGTGCGTGGAACTGGCGCGCCTGCTCCGGGGTTGGCTGAAGCTTCCGGCCACCGGTGACGAATGCGACCTTCATGACGACACCTCCCATGGGAGCGTCCATGGCTCCTCTTCGGGGAAGTCCTCGAGTCCCTCTGACCTGCAAACCTCCCTGAGGCTCTCGGCCACAGCACGAGCCTCGCGGAGGTCATCCTTGAGCGAGTCGATCAGCTCGGTCGCTTGCCGAAACAGCTCGATCGCCTGTTCGCTGCGCCCTATCGAAGCGCGAAGCTGACTCGCGAGCACGACAGTCGTGAGCCCAAACACCACCACTATTGAGACAATCCACCCCATCACACCACCTCCAGTCGCACCGGGCCGGTCCGAGACGTGGGGCGCTCCACATCCACGAGGCCCTCGTCCTTGAGCTCGCGGAGCACCTTCTCGAGCGACCTCCGCGGGATGCCGGTCGCCTCAGACAGGGCTCCGATGGTCGGAACCGTCACGACCGTGGTCGCGTTCTCCTTGAGCCACTCCAGCAGTTGCTTTTTCCGTGCGGGCTCGGGCCCGCGCTCGCCTCTATTCACCGTCGTCATCGTTCATCTCCTCTGGTCGGTACACTCGGACCCGGATGCCCACCGGGCCCGCGGTCGTCTTCGTCGGTGGCGCCTTTCGGATCTGGGCGTCGTCGGCGTAAGCGACTCCCTTGAGCGCGTCGAGCAGCGCTTTGCCTGGTGCATCCACGTCGAGCAGCGCTTCTCCCTTCGCGGGACCTTGGCGGTGGACCCTACGGGGCTTGTGGGTGTACTCCACGACCACGGGCCCCTCGCGGTAGACAGGCCAGGTGAGGTCGGACCACGCTCTCTCAACAAGTCGGCGCAACTCTACGCACGCCTTCTTGTAGTCCTCGTCTGGGCGCCGGTAAGGAATCGTCCTCATGGTCCTCCTTCCACGTTTCGCTGGTCGCCTTTGGTCGGCCACCTCCTTGCACGCGCATCGGTGGGCCTTGTTGATGGCGATCCGCTCCGGGGCCAGCGCGAAGAATGCTTCGATCACGCTGCCACCTGCCCGAAGTGAATACGGCCCGCCTTGGCGAACACGTGGGCGAACCAGTACGGTTGGTCGCCCCAATACGCCACCGCGACATCCTTCGGGTTCCCCTTCTTAATCTTGCCATCAACGACAAAGCTAGGGCGCCTGTCGAAGTAGCACCGTGCCGGAGCAGCTTCCACGAGTGGCCAGTGCTTCGCGTTCATGGAGCACGGAAAAAGGCTAATGATCTGAATGGCCCTCCCCCAGCGGTCCCACTCGCTGGCTGCCTTCCGAACCGCGTCGCCGGTCCTGTTCCATGGATTGTTGAAGAATACGTTCCACGGATCACAAGGGTCCTCCGCCGCCGCCTCCATCCACGACAGGGCAAACCCATCGTGACGGAACTCTGGGTCTGGCGCGTCAGGGCCGTACCAATGCGTAAGCGCTCCAGTCTCGCTCTGCGGATTGGAGAACGGGTCCAGGTCCGGCGCGGCGCGGAACACCTCGTGCACCATCTCCACGATCCAGAGTGGCGTGCACCAGTGCTGACTGCCGCCGCCTTTCGTTTGGCCCCCTGGGCTAAGCCCGGTCACTCCGCCGCCCCCTCCACGGTGCCGTTGAACTCACCGGCGACACTCTCCAGCCTCTCGGCTTCAACGGTCATCTCGATGTCGTCGATGTCGTCGGCCACCGCTCGGGTGATGCGATCCCAATCCTCGGGGGAGATGTCCCTGCCTCGTGGCTGAGACTTGACTCCGAGCACACGGCAGATGATCGCCCCCGCCTTGGGCTGGTCTGTCAGACCGTGCTTCTCGATGAGAGCCGCGCGGTGCTTGACCCGCTTCTGATACTTCCCGTAGGCCTCTTTCCACTGGGGAGATGCGACCGGCGCGGACTCATCAGGCTTAGGCTGTTCTTGCTTCCTCCCGCGCGACCCCGTCTTCCGAATCGGCCCGCCGCCGCCTTGAGACGCCGCGTTCCCGTCGTCGTCGTCGGACGTCACGCCGACCATGGCGGACAGCGAATACCTCCGTGCGTAGGTGATCGCAGACCCGATCGTCTGCGCCGTCACGTTGCCCTTCTTGTCCGTCGACACCGGCATCGGCAGAACGGAAGTCAACTCCACACCCTTGCGTCGAAGATGTGTCGTGACCACCACCATGCCGTTGTCCATGGAGACTTCCTGTGGCCAGGAGAACCCCTCGGACGTCAGAGGCAACTTGATCGCCTCGGTCACACTGGCGAGGTCGGCGTATTTGTTGCCGAGGTGCGGGTTCCTCTTGTCCTTCTTGGCGGACTCAATCTTCGCGAAGGCTCGCGCCAGCGCGTCGTCGAAGTCGGCCTGTGCGTCGACCTCGCTCACGTGACCACCACCTTCTTCTCGCTGGGGTACTCCAGCGTGTAACCGGGCACGTCCTCCCCAGCCTTGAGCGCCTTGCCGATGGCCGACTTGAACGGCTTGAGGCCGTACTCCGCAAGTCCGGCACCAACAAGCCACGCGCCCTCCCCTTGGCTGGGCTTACTGACGGCGACCACCCGCGGCTGGGGCTCGTCCAGGCGCACCGTGTACGTGCCCACGCGGAACGACCGCTCGCCACGCTCGGCGGCGACCCGGCGGAGAATGTCCGTCGCCAGCGTTTTTCGACTCTTCTGGAAAGCCGTCACCTCGCTGAGTCGTGCTCGCTCGGCAGTCGCCCGAGCCATCTCCGCATCGGCGTCCTTCCGCATACCCACGGCGATAGCTGCGAACGCGTCCCAGTCCTTCGCGAGGCGGTTCATCAACGCGTCGACCTCGGGAGTCACTTCGCCCCCGGTGGTCTCGAGCAGCTCGTCCAGCTCGGCGCTGGTCCGGTAGACGCGATACTCCGCGTGTCCGGCGTCCTTGGGCGCGCTCCTCATCGTTCCGCCTCCCACTGGTCGATGACTGTGGCAGACAGGTAGCGTTCCATAGCAACTTGCCTTGCCCGACGAGCGAATTCCTCCGGGAAGTCCTCCGGAGAACACCAGTCTGCCGCACGATCGTGGGCGTCCTGCAGGCGCAGCAACAGGATGACATGCGCCTCAAGGCGCACAGGACACACGTTGTCGATGGTGTGCCCCTCACACCCGGAGGCCTCCTCATCCGTAAGAAGGAACCCCGCTGCGCACTTTGCCCCATCGGGGTCCCGGTAGACGCAGCTCCCGTCGGCTGCCACGCTGGGGTGCCCCTGTTTGAGCACGCCGCCGACAGCAGTGTCGAAAATCTCCTGTGGTGTCATCGTTTCACCGCCTTCCAGAACTCCTCTTCCAACGCCAGCGCTCGCTCGCTCCACCCGTTGGCGTCCAGCTCCCGCTCCAACTCTTGCCCAATGTCCTTCTGCGTTCTCATCGCTTGTCGTTCTCTTCCTTTGCGAGCATCACCACCACGAAGATGGTCCCGAGCACGAACGCAGCGGCCAAGGCTGCGACGAGTGCCCACTTGAGATCGGGGCTCATCGGCCACCTCCGAGCGTCACCAGCTCCAGCGCTCGCGAGGCCTGCACCGGGCTCCACCCGAGGTACCGCTCGGTGGTCGCCCGGGACTCATGCCCGAGCATGGCCTGGATGTCCTCCAGCGAAGCGCCCGCATCACGGGCCTCTTGAGCGATGCCGCGGCGCAGGTCGTGCGGCGTGTACGGCTTCATGCCGAGGTGGCGGCAGACCTTCGCCATGCTCTTCGTCAAGTCGCAGACGTGTCCCGAGCGGCCAGGGCCAGGAAAGACCCACGGCGAGTCGGGCAGCACGATGAGTGCCGTCGACAGGATGCGAGCGCCGTAGTCGGTCAGCGCCGAATACTTCGGTCCGCCCCGATCGGTCTTGTGCCGGTACCAGGTGACGACGCGATGATGCAGGTCGACACCGGTCCGCTCGAGTGCCGCTGTCTCAGCCACGCGGCCGGTTGGCACCTCGGCGAGAAACAGGGTCGCCAGCGCGGTAACGCGCTTGAAGCGCGAGCGTACGCCGCGCAGGGCTACTGGCTCCAGATACGCACGAAGCGTCTCCCGGTCGCCGCGGGGCATGACGCGTTGCTCGCCTCGGACGGCCCCTGGCACATGGACGCCGTGCCATGGTGTCCGGAGCAGCCAGCCGCGCTGCATTGCGAGGCGCCAGCCGTGCCCGGCTTCCCGAGCAGCCTTGAGCGCAGCGTGGGGGCCGTACTCGACTCCCCATGCCTCTGCGGCCGCCTGAGCCTCGTCGTGCGTCACGTCGGCGGCGGTGCGGTCTCGGAGGGCCGGGACGATCTTCACCTCCCAGCAGTTCCGTTTGTTTTCGACGGTGGCGGGCTTGCACCGTTGGATGGCGCGACGAAGCGCCTCCCTGGCCAAGTCCTCCACCCGTTCCTGGGTGGGTTTGATCTTCATCTGCCATCCAGCACAGCGTGCGACTGGCAGATCGGCCACAACAGGGCCTGAAAGAACGTCTAGGGGTTGACGGTGGGGCCAGCGTCGAGTATCAACCGCATCCCCTGTCGGGGACGCACTACCACCTGGGGCGGTAGTTAAGTTGGTACTCGCGACATCGACCCGAGGGATTACGGGGGCTTGCGAGAGCATCGAATTCCAAGTGCTTTGTACCGCAGCTTGACACGATGCGCAACGTTTTTCTGTGTCTCCAGGACTGCGAGCCCTCGGACTTCGGCCCTGAGCTTCACGCCTTCGGCGTGCTGGCGCCCGCAAGAGCCACGGTCCAAGAGCCCCGCCCGGTTGCACTGCAGCCGGGCGTTTTTCGTGCTACGCTCCCCGCTGATACGAGCGACAGCTCGCATCGAATTCCCACTGAGGGCCCGGCCTGCTTCAACTGCGCGCCGGGCCTTCGCTATTTCGACGACGCGCTTGACAGGTTCGCTGGCGCTGTCAGGCTTAGGGTCCAACGACGACGCCAGGTTCTCCTGGCCGAAGTGAAGATGAAGTTCGAAGCCCCTGAGCCTGCTACGCTTGGGGGCTTCGCCTTTTCCGAGTCTCTCACTTGCTGTGCGCCGACCACCACCCGGAGACGACGGTGGCCAGGGCGCCGAAGAAGATGGCGATCGACTTGAGCACGCCCCGGCGGGCGGCCAGCGTCCCCTCGGACTTCTTCCGCCTGCTGAGCTGAACGGGCGCGTCGGGATCCGCGTGCTGGGGGCACCTGGACACGCGCTCCTTCAGGCTGCGGAGTTCGGCCCGGAGTTCCCGGACGGAGTCCTCGTGTCGGCGCTTCGACTGCTCCGAGACCTCATCGATCTTGCCGGTGATGTCGCCGTCGAGCGCCTTGAGCCGATCGCTGGACTCGTCGCGTTGCTTCTTGAAGTCCTCGCGCACCTCTGCTCGGAGAGTCCTGATCCCCTCATTTGCCGACGCCACGCCGACCTTGAGCCCGCCGACGTCCTCGCGCAGGCCCATGAGGGCCTCGGAGATCGTGCTGAGATCCATCAGATGACGCCGAGGTTCTGCAGAGTGAACACGGTCGTCGCGACGGCTACCCCGAGGGCTCCGATGATGACGGCCGCCGACTGGGCGATCTCGAGTATCGCGGGCGCGTTGTTCGCAGGGTCTCCGTCGGCCAGCTTCGGGACCTCGCGAACGATGTCGCCGACCTCCTTTGTCAGGGTGGCGAAGAGCTCTTCGACGTCAGCCCGGGAAACGGGTGGTTGTGGGTCCTGCGTGGTCTTCATCGTTGCGCAACGTTTCAAGGTCAGGGTCAAGGCCTCGCGGCCAGTAGGCCCCCAGTCTAGCAAGATCCGAGTGTCCTCGCTCAGAAACACCTTGACGGCCTCGCGGCCATGAGCACGCTGCTGTGCGTGGGACTTCGTACCGTCGCGATCGCCGTCGCCTTGTTTGCCCTGGGCTGTGACCAGTCGAGCGAAAACGCTCCTGCTGAGGGCTCGTGCCAGGCGATGGTCGACGAACTCCTGGACGTCGAGGAGTGCGAGGCGGGGCTCGGACTCCGTGACGTGGACCCCAATGTGGAGATCAGTGCGCGGTGTGCCGCGGAGTTCCTAGGGCTCGAGGAACCTCCCTCCGATTCGCAGAGCGGAGAGGCATACCAGGTGGCATACCAGGCGCTATGCGACATCCACGGGAACGGTGACGGCATCACCGGCTATTGCGACACGGCTGCCACCCTCGGCTGCGAGGGCTAGAAGTCGCGCATCAGCTCGAGCTCGAAGCCGTAGACCTCCACGGTCTGAGCGCCGTCGACGAACACCTGTGCAACGACCGGGTCGCTGGGGTTGATCCCGACCTTGAGCCAGCCCCAGCCCTCGTGCCAGCCGATCGTGGTCGACATTTCCACCTCAACCCATGAGTGTTCGGCGGTCATCAGGAGCACTCGCGGGGTTCCCGATGTCGCCTCTCCGTACACGCGGAAGACGACCGGGACGGCCGCCTCGGCGTCCTCGTTGTTCAGCACGTGGCCATTGTTGTCTCGGTACGGACGCGCGTAGCCTCCACACGACACGCTGAGGCCTTCGCGGTCGGCGTCATAGGCGGTCATCGTCGAGTCGAACAGCCCAACAAGGTTCGAGCTTGAGCCCGTCCTGTCGAGGGACACGAGACCCGTGCTGGCGCCGCTGGTCGTCTCCTGGTAGTTGCCCCACTTCAGGAGGCACGGGCCGAAGCGGAGGCGCTGCTCTCGAGCGACTGCCATGGTCTGCCGGGTGCCGCCGCGTGGGTTTCCATCGGGGCTGGTCTCGCTCCGGCGCGTCCTGGGTCGGTTGCTGCTCGACTGGGACGGGGCCGAGATGTCCCCCGTCGCGAAGACGTGGCTCGCCCATTCGGTGTCATCCGACTCGTAGGTGACGCCATGGGGCACCTCGTAAAACACGACGTCGATCAGGCGCGTCCCGCCGATCTGGTAGCCATCGATCTCCACCGTTGGACTGATCGTCCACCGGTTGGCCTCGGCCTCGTCGTCCAGGTCGACCGGCGGGGTGATGTCGATGTCGGTCCTGTAGATCTCCCCCCAAGCCTCGCCCGCAGCAGATGCCGCGTCGAAGTCGTCCCGAATCGAGGCCGCGAACTCGACCTCTACCTCGTACGTCTCGGTCGTGGTGTCCTCAGCGGTCCAGGTCACATCCAGGTGCAGTGTCCCTCCGGCCAGATCGGGCGTTACAGTGTCGCCGCCCACACCTCCGCTGGGCGCCCAAAGCACCGAGCACCGCAGAAAGCACCCGCTGGTCAACCGCGCGCGGCCTACCAGGTAGGGGATCTCCGCAGATGCCGACGGGGCTCCGCTGACGAAGCGCCAGCCAGAGGCCGGCCCTACGCTGGCCTGGATGACCGGCTTCCGCGTCGTGACAGGAATCGAGTCCTGGGCGCGCATGACCGCCTCCCACCGATCTCGCCTGAGGGCTTGCAAGCCCTCGAGCGGCTCGACTGGGGGCGTAATGGGGTCTGACTCCCCGCGCAGGTCTTGACGCCAGTATCTAGCCACTGCCTACCTCGCCGATCGCATCGGTGTCCGCCTCGGAAATGGGTTCCATGCTGGCGGAGATGATCGTCACGTTCTGCGTCCCGGAGCTCGGCCCGGTGACCTCGACGGAGAATAGCAGCCACGTGAAGTCGTCCTCGTCTCTCGCAAGCCGGATCGTGTCGAACGTGACCCATCGGCCCGGGCTGCCTGACAGGGTGTCGTTGACTGGCCCGAAAGACTGAGTGTCGGAGTACGACGCCAGCAGGGTCTCCGAGTCGATGCCGGGGTTCCGGCTGCAGCTCCACGCCGTCAAGTAGACCGTGTTCTCGGCCGCGCCGGAGCTCCGGCCGCTGTGCACGAACGCGCGGACGCGCATCTTGTTCACCGTCCGCGGAACAGGGCGCCTCCACAGCCAAGGGATCCCCATGTACCCGTCTCCAGACGGCGGAGCCATCCACCACGCATCCGTGGCCATGGTTGAATACCGCGTCTCGTCGGGGTCGTTCCACTGGATGTTGACCAATGGCGACGCGAGCAGGAGATGGTTTTCCGCCACGGCGGCAGCTCCCACGTAGTGGGTTGGCCCGGCAGGTTCGCCCTGCTCGCCGAAGTTGCTCGACCAATCGGGCATTGGGACCTCCATGGCCGTGTCTCCCACGAGCGTCGGCGCAGCCGCGGAGGTCATGCGGTCGCGGTAGACCTGAAGCTCGCTCGTATCGTGCAGCAGGTACCCCGCCCCCCGGAGGGTGCCACCGGTGCCGTTCGTTCCCGCGGTGACCTGCGCGCCCCAGATGATGTCCGTCGCCCCGATGCTTGGGTCCGCGTGCGTCCAGGAGATCCCAGACAGGAACGCCGACGTCGCATGGTCCCAGATCCGAACCTCGCTCCGCATACTGCCGCTGTTCAGGGGGTCGGCCGCCATGCTCCAGTGGATGATGAACCGCCCAGACGTCAGCGCAGACAGGGTGTGCACCACGGCGTTGCTGACCACGATCTGAAAGCTGCTGGCGCCGTTCCACCGAACACCTTGCCGTGTCGTTCCGGAGTAGCGAGCGAACACGTAGCCCGCCGGGTCGCTGGCCTCGATCTCGATATCTACCATGACGGTGCACGGGTCGCCGGACGAGAACGCGGCTTGGTAGATCCACGTCGCACCCGCGGTGCAGTTGCCGTTCCCCGAAAGGTCGACCGCGACGGCTGCCGCGTTGGCCCCGTCGCCGTAGAACTCGTGATGCTCGGTCGCGCCGGTGTTGCTGGTCATACGAACCGCCTCGTGTTGGAGTTGTCCCCCTGCTGACCCACCGCGCTGTACAGCTCCTGAGCCCATGCCGGCTGGCTGCTGACGCGGTCCAGGACGAAGATCATGGTCCGGGCGTTGTCCGGGGGCATTGCGGTCAACGCGGTGGCGAGGCTGATCGTGGTGGCGTTAACCGAGCTGACCTCCGCGGTCCCGACCTCGGTCCACGTGCCATCCGGAAGCATGCGCATCAGCACTCCGATCGCGTTTCCGCTGCCGGCTGAGGACCAAGCCGGCTGCGTCCATCCGTCATCGGAGCCCCGTCCCATGAAGTCGCTCGAGGTCGCCCGGGTGAGCGTGGTGCTGTTCACGACCGCCTCGACCCACGACATCGGAGCGTAGAGCGGTGGGGGTTCGTATTGACCCTCGAACACCAGGATGTCGACGCTGCAGTGTCCAGACTTCGTGTGGTGCACCGCCCGGGCAACGCGCCCCACCACACCAGAAACCCCCTGGGATCCGTCTGCGTTGTACACCCATGGGTTGCTCAGGGTGACGACCGTGCCGGGGTAGAGGTCTTGCCCCTTCGGCCGAGAGACGGGCACGGTCACCATGCCATGGCGTCGGGCGCGAAACCTTGCCTCGGCCTGGCCGAACATCACCCGGGCCTCCTCCTTCCATCCTGCGCCCAGCGGCGCATCATCAGGAGTACTCGCGTAGAGCTCCGCGGCGATCAGACCGTGGCCGCTGATCTGCGGGACGTTGTCGCCGCGGCGCATCGGCGCGTTGGGGTCCATCGCGCGTTGTTCGTGCGTCAGGTCGAACGCGTAGGAGAACTCCCACGCATCGACAGGGGCGAGCGCTCGAGCGCGCTGCTCGGGATAGACGGACGTCGGTTCGCCGATCTTGCCGTAGAGGTCTGCCTCCAGGATGTTGACCGTGGCGTCCGCCGGGGACACGTCTCGCAGTTGGTAGAGCATGAATGAGCCGCCGTCGAAGCCGACCCGGAGCGCGCGAGGCTCAAGCAGCGCCCGAAGGGCGTCCATGCTCGCGAAGCTGCCTTCGTACGCTGGGCGGCTACGGCCAAGCTCCCCAATCGCCCCATTCGGAAGATGAGAGAACGAATCGTCGAACTCGGTGCTGCTGGGCAGCATGGATGATGGCACCCCAAGGCCCATCTCATGAGCGAACACGTCGCCGTACCAGCCCGTTTCACTCCCTGAGTTGTCCCCCTGGTCGATGACTCCGCCCGCGCCCGGTCCGGTGCTGGTCCCGGTGCTGCGCATCATGGCCGACAGGGTGAGCGAGGCCGGCTCAGGGTGTGGTCCGGCCGTGGCCCACGTGTGAAGCTGGGTCGCCTGCAAGTCGAGCGTTGCCCAGTCACGCCGGAGCGGGCGGTACGGGTAGCCGAACATTCGCGGGTCATACAGCTCCTCGATGTATAGAGCCGGAGACACGCCGGAGCCTGCATCCGCGAAGTAGTCGTCTCGAACGATCCATGAACACCGGGCGATGACCAGCTGCTCGGCCTCCTTCTCCACCTCGAGCGATGCGTCATCGGTGGACCCCTCTGCGCGGCGGATCTTGCCACGTATGATGAAGTAGCCCGCGGCATCACAATCCGTGCCGTCGATAGACCCTGAAAATGGAACGTGAGACTGCGATAGCAATGCAGCATCGGTGCCCATGCGGAGAACCTGTCCGCCCTCGGGCTTGATCACTCGAACAACGTCGACGCCCTGAAATAGTGGGTCGAAGTACCTGCGAGAACCGTCGTTGTCCCATTTTGTGTGGTCGTCAATGCCCGCGCCCTCACCCTTGGCGCCCACTGCCACCGTGTGAAACACGCCGGCGTAGTACCCGGGGCCAGGCACTACGCCCATGGGAGCCGCGTTCACTCTGGGAATGAACGCGGCTCCGTTTTCCAGCCTGGTGAACGCGATGTCCTTCTGGTTCTCCGTCTCCGGCGTGAACCCTGGCCAGTCCTGCTGCTCCGGGTCAAACCCGAGCGCGAGCCACCTTCGACGATGCATCGCGATCCGGAGTTCCATATGGTACCAGGGCGTACCTGTCAGCAGGTCACGCTGGACGTAGATCGATGGACCAATCATGCCGGCATCTCCACCCTGCACCGTGTTGAAGGCCGACTCTCCTGTCTCGTAGTCTGTACTCGTGCCAGCGATCGTGTCGGCGATGAGCGAAGCGAGGGAGGTCTGAAGTTCTTCCCGGGTATCACCGCTGAGAGTGGCCCACTCGCGGCCTTGAAACACAGACTGTCCCGTCAGGCTGCTGCCATCGTAGGCCAGGCCGCTGCCACAGTAGATCGCCACCTGGTCATCGACACCGGCGTCCGCCGTAAACTCGGGCGTCACTCCGAAGCTCTGGCTTGCGCCCGTGGCCATGTTCCGCTCGAGCAAAGACTCGAACCCGGTGCATTCGATGGTCACGCGACCGCCCGCCGTGAACGTCCCCGCGTCCCGCATCTTCCCGACCCATAGGGGGCTGTAGTTGCTCAGGCTTGGCCACGCGTTGCTGTTCGTCGTGCTCGTGGCGCTGGGGTCCCGGAATACGCGGTACAGGGCGCACAGGCGGCCCTCGTGCACCATCGGTCGCTGGGACACCGTGGCGGGCACCGTGGCGCCGTCGGTGTCGCCGTGGTGGTCATAGCCGGCCAAGTCCTCACCGACGAGAAACGGGAACATGCGCCGCTCGCCCGAGCTCCCGATGTACTCGAGGCCGATGTACCGGTCGCGCACTGTGACGCCCACGACGGTAGCCGGGGCGGGGTCGGTGGTCGGCGGCAGGCGCCCAAGCATCTCCTCGGGGTCCTCGCCGGACAACGCGAAGTAGTCGGCCGTGTCGGAGTCGAGCAGCACGCTGAACCGCGCCGTCGTGCGCCCGAGGCCGAGGCTGTCGATGTCGCTTCCGAACTCCAGCGTGGGCGGCAAGATCAGCCCCTCGCGAAGCTCCCGGCCGCCGACAGTCTCCCCGAGGTCGGATTCAGCGCGACCAATATAGCTGCTCGCCCCGCTGCCAGTGAGTTCGCCGCCGGTGTCGTTGGTGAATCCGAGGGGGATCCCGTCGAACACGAGGATGTAAGCCATGCGCACGTGCTCCATGGCGCGCAGAGTTGCGACGGTGTGTGGCATCAGTACTCATCCACCAGCAGACAGGGCATCTCGACCTGGTTGAACAGCTCCACACGGCTGATCTCCCGCTCGTAGTCGAACGAGACATCGCCGGTGTGCAGCCACTTGTACGGGCCAAGCACATCGCCCGTCAGAGGCGTCTGCGTTGCGTCGGCCGCGGTGTCCTCCTCGGTGATGTCTCGGTACAGCTTCCAGCGGTAGAACCGACGGACCACGACGTCCCAGAACCGCTGATACTCACCGGGGAGCTCGTCGGCCGTGAACACCCGAGCGTTCCGCACGTAGCGGAAGACGAGCCGGTTCTTGCGGCCGCTGTTGCTCGTGGTCGCGATGACCACGTTGTCGCCGCTCATCCCCACCGCGGTGTCGTGGTAGGGTAGGCCTTGTGAGCCAAGGGGAGCGTCCGGAACTTCGCATCGGCCCGGGCTCCACAGGTAGTCGCTGAATCCCGACGGCGTCTGCGTGAGCGCGGAGAATGCCTCCGTGCCGGTGAACCCAAGAATGTTCCGGAACGTCAGGTCAGACCACGAGTCGATGCTGTACGCGATATCGCAGGTGAACACCGGCAGCCGGTCGCGCCCGAAGAACGCGGTGCAGCTGGTGATCTCCGAGTGAGACTCGAGGGCGTCGTGCAACTGGTTGAGCGCACTGTTGGCCGCCGTGCTGTCCCACGGGTAGTAATTCGAGGCGGGAAGCACGATGTTCTCTGTGACCGCGTTGGCCGTCACCTCGATCGTGGTCGCAGGTACATCGGGCTCCGAGCCCAGGATCCAAGCTGTCGTGATCAGTGCCATCTAGACCCCCAGGTTCCCCTCCGCACGCGCCAATCCCTGCTTGAACTGGCGGATCGTCTCGTCGTCGATCGCCCCGGCCACCCTCAGCTCGTTGATGTTGATCGTGGTCCCCTTATCCAGTCCTGAGCTGCCGGGCCCACCCGTGTTGTTCGCGTTGCCCTCGACGTCCTCCCGGACACTCAGGGGCGCGCCACGGTCTACGCGAAACACCTCCTGCTGGGGCTGATCGCCGCGCGCGAACGCGGAGCCCGCTGCCGTTGGGCTTCCACCTCCGCCGGGGCCAGCGTTGCCGGCTGCGATCTTCGTGCCCTGCGCGAATGCATTCGCCGCAGCGGCGGCCAGGGCAATGCCCTGCGGGACGTTTCCCGATGCGAACGCGATGCCAGACTTTGCAGCAGCGACCGCTCCGTCAGCGTAGAGGCCAGCGGCCTTGATCCCGTCAAGGACACTCTTTTTCCGCGACTCACCGTCGATCGTGGCGTCGACGATCGTGGACGTGAGCTGGAGTGACCCGCGCTGTGCCGCGTCGACGGCGTTGATCGCGTTGACGATGCTCCGCTGATGCTCTTCCCGGGCGCGGCGCTCCTCTTCAATGCGGTCCAAGCGGGCCTCGTGGCGCACCTGCTCGCGCTGGTCCATGAGCCGCTGCTTCTCGTCGCGGTTGGCCTCGAGTTCGATCTCCCGGGTGAGCTGGGACTCTCGCTCGTCGAACGCAGCCTGGCGGAGTGCAAACCGCTGCGTGTCGGTCTCGGCCATCGCCAGCGCGAGCTCGAGGCGGCGCTGTTGCGTATTCTGCTCGAACTCCGCCATGAACTCCGCGCGCTCCTTCTCCAGAGCGAACCGGTCGATGCTGGGCTGGCGGGCGGCAGACAGCTCGGTTTCGAAGCGCTGGACGTCAGCCAGGTAGGTGCGCTGGAGCGACACTGCGTCGGAGAACTCCCGGAGGCGCTCGGCGTTGATCGCCTCCGTGAGTTGCTGCTGAAACAGGAGGCGCTCCGCCCTGTTGGGGTCACGCCGACGGCCGCGTCGCCTGCCCCCCAGGTTCGCAATCCTGCTCAACTCCGTGAGTTGCGCCAACTCTGCCTGGCGCTCGATCTGCCTTGCCTTGGCCTCGTCGCCTGTGGCGCGGACGATTTTCGCCTGCAACTGAAGGCTCTCGATCTGCAGTGCAGCCTTAGCAGCGATGGCGTCGTTGTTGTGGCTGAGAAACGCTCGCTCCTCTTCGATCTCGCGCACTCGGAGTCGTGCTGTCTCGAGCGACGCCTTCTCCGCTGCGAGGCGCTTCTGCTCCTGCTGAAACGCAGGGTCCTTAGCCTGCTCCTGTCGGCGAAGGTCCTCGAGGCCCCTGAGCCTGCTGATTTCGACGTTGGCGTTTTTCGCCGCCTTGGCGAGTTCCTCCATTGTGCCGGGGAGGTCGGTCGATGCGACCCCGAGGTCGCGGAGTTCGTTTCGAAGATCTGCCACAGCGCCGCCGTAGGTCTTGAGCGCTTCGACATCGATTGCGCTTTCGGCCGAGATCTGCCGGAGTCCATCGGCAAGCGAGAGCGTAGCTACGCCGCCGCCGAGCGCCCGGTCCTCGATGTTCTGCAGCTCGATGTTGAAGCGACGGACGGCGGACGACGCATCATCCGTCGTGAGTGTGACGTCCTTGGCCGCGTCGATGACCTTGCGTGTTGCAACGACTCGGAAGGCCTCAGCACGCTCGACGTCGTCAAGCTCCTTGACCGTCTTCCCGAGGTCCTGCGCATACTGCTGCTGGGCTTGGGAGATCGACAGCGTGATGCCGAGGTTATCGAGCATCTCCTTGGACCCACGACCAATCGCCGTGAACCCATCTTCGATGGACTGGAGGGCGTCCACTCCACGGCGCGCGCCGAGCTTCTGGAGGGCTCCAGACAGCTCTCCGAAGTCCTTGGCGTTCTGCGTGACCCCGAGTGAGACCGCGTCACTGGCCAAACGAGCGAGATCGTAGTCAGCGATCAGCCCCGCGGTCGCCCGGCGAGCCGCCTCGATGGGGATCGGCGCGTTCTGAAACACAGCACTGACCTGGGCCGAGCGCTCGGCAAGCTCCAGCGCCTTGCTGTTCAGCTCGGACATCACGGCGACGGTGCCGGCGACTGCAGCGATCACGCCGGCGGGACCGACCATCGACCCAGCCATACCCATGAGTGAGGACGACGACTTCTCGGCGCCGACCCGGACACTCTCAGTACCTTTCGCAAGGTCATCCAGCCCACGCTTCGCGTTGCGGCTGTCCACCGTGTACTTGATGTTGACGGCTTTACTGAGTGCGCCCACGGCGGTTCCGTTCCTTCGTCATCTGGAGTTCTGCGTGGTTGGCAGCCCTGACGCGCTGATTCTCCAGATACGCGGCCGCCTCGAGCACAAGCCGGTCATCAGACCGCGAAAGGTGCAGGTTTTCGCTGAACCCGGAGTCGCTCAGCATTCGCTCGTAGCGCATGACGCTGGACGTCCATGCGCACCGGTACCAGCTGCCGGGACAGCCGTCCTCGGTGGACTCCGCGGGCTCTCCGTCCCCGCTCAGGTTCTTCTCGTTGAGCACCGGAAGCCGTCCCATGTGGGGGACGAGCCGGCCTGTGATTGGCGGCCCCCAGCGCCGGTCGCTCCAGTCCGGCAAGGCACAGCGCAGCCGGTTGCGTTCCTGCGAGTTGTCGCCGAGCTGGCACAGCGCGGAGCAGGAAAAGATCTCGTCCCGCTTGCCCGTCTTCGGGTTCGTCGGGTGCGACCAGGCCAGGAGCCTCAGGGCTTTTTTTCGTCGTCTCGCAGTGGTCGCGATGCGACGTAGGCGGCCTGGCCGATGTGCAGCAGGAGGTCGATACCGATCTCCGTCGCCGTGCCCAGGGCATCGACGTCCTTCACACTGAGGTTGCCTGGGCGCTCGACCTCGTAGACCTCAGCGCCGTCGCGCTTGACGGCTGTCAGCCCATACCGGGCAGCCTGGAGGTAGGCGGAGCGCGGGACGGGAAAGTCCTGGCTCAACTCGCGCTCGAGCATGCCCTGGACCTCGTTCTGCTGCAGCACCGAGAGACGGCGCAGGTGGTACTCGACCGCCCCGGGCCCCAGGAAGTCCGCGGCGCAGCCGTGCTCCCCCTGGGCGCTCAAGTCGAAGCGTGTCGCCCCTCTGTTGTAGCGTTGGACCGGGCACGAATCCTCGTGCTCGGTGAGCGACTGCTCAACCTTGTCTGTGTCCCACGCCGGGTCAGCCGGGTGGACGAAGACGATCGGCGCATCCGCGCGATGTCGTGGGGGGCGAAACTTCATGGGCTATCCGATGAACAGGCGAAAGCAGGACCGCTCCAGTGCGGTCGTTGCGGTGGTGGGGTTGAGCTCGACGGCCCGCAGTTGCAGGTCCGAAGACGTGAAGTCGCCCGTGCCGGGGTTCACGGTCTGGATCTCGCAGTTCTGCGCGACGAAGGCGAAGCAGTTGCCGCTGGCGGCGTTCTTGATCACGCCCACCTGCTTGTTGGTATTCGCCGCCTTGTCCGTGTGCCAGGTCGCTGCGTACGGGAAGATGTCGACGTTGATCAGCGTGTCGGCCGGGCCGCTGGAGAACAGGCCGATCCCCTCGGTGTCCCCGAGGTTGTCCGCCATGCACTCGAGGGGCACGACCGGCACCCCGGGCTCGACGGTGACGTCTCCGTTGCAGACGGTCGTGAGAGTCGTGGAGCCCGCGTCGTTGACGATGACCTGTGAGTCAGGCCCGATGACCTGCGGGTTGGGGAACGCGACGGTGGGCAAGTCCGGGCTCGGGCCCGCACTCGGGTCCGAGAAGGACATTCCCTGGATCGTGTATTCCGCCGTAGGGAAGTCGTTCCTCGCGAAGGAGAGCCCGGAGAGTTCCGCTTTGCAGCCCCGGACCTCCCAGCCCGCGCTCGCGTTGGCGCCCTTCTGGATGCACGCGGAGAACGTGCTGCTGAGGTTGCTCGACGTGTCCGTGATGACGTCCTCGTCGATGAAGATCGTAGCGCCGCCGCGCATCAACTCCGCGTCGTTCGGAGTGCTCGGCAGCGCCCAGTTCAGGGTGACCGCCAGTCCGGTGACGTCCGTGATGACCCGTGGGTGTAGCAGGCCGTCGGAGTCTTCCCACGCAAGCATGGCTCCCACGGCGAGCGTTGACGCGTCGTCGACGTTGACCACGGTCGCGGTGTGGCCACCGCCGGCGAGCGTGCAGGTCTCGGTGTAGTGCACGCCGCCCAGCGTGTTGACGAGCATCCGGGTGAGCGCCGTCGCCGTCGCCGTCGTGCCAGCCGCAAGCGTCGAGCCGAGGCCGGTCACGTACATGCTGATCGGGTAGTTGACGTTGCTCAGCGCCGTCTCGGTTGGCTGCGTCTGTTTCACGCGCTGCCGGACGAACTCGGGCGAGACCTCGGTCAGGGCGATCTGGTCGATGCCGAGGCTCGAGGCGAGGTGGGGAATCTGCACCGCGGTGCCCGCAGTCTCGGCAGCCTCCCATTCGCCGGTGGTCGAGACGCCCCCGGTGCCGTTGGGACCAATGCCTTGGCCCACAGACTCCTCGAAGATCGTGAAGAGGGAAATCAGGTTCAGAACGGACATGGGCTAGGTCAGGGAAGGGGCAGGAACATGTGGGCCGTGAAGACGTGCGCGCCCCAGTAGCGCCCGTCGTCGTTTTCTTCTTCGAACGGCTGCTTCTCGAACTTGGGAGCGCCGTCGATCTGCGCCCGATGGAGTGAGCGCCAAAGGTCTTGCTGGTCGCGACCGACGAAGACTTGTTGCTCAGCAGGCGGCAGGCCTCCATAGGAGGTCCACACCCGCAGCTCGGCCGTGTGAGGCGCACATCCGCCGTAGACGGGGCCGTCCTCGACGATGTCGCGGAGCTCGACGAAGAACGAGCGCAGGCCCGTACTGGGCACGTCGTCTCTCTTGTCCACGGGCCGCCACAACTCCCCGCCGCTCGGCGTGTATGTCGGCGCGATGTCGTGGATCGCCGTCACGATCGACGCTCGGATCGCGTCGAATGTCGTTGCGATAGGCATCTCAGGTCAGGCTGAACAGGTCGACAACTGGCTTTGTGACGTGGCTGACATCGTCGCGGGTGAGCTTGACCTGATCGCGCGGAACGTTGCCGGTGAGCACGTCGTTGAACAGGTCCGTCGCTTCGGACTTGAGTTCTCGAGCGAGGTCGTTGTCCGCGTCTCCGCCACTGGCCCACTGGTTGAGGTAGGACAAGGCCAGCTTCCGAAGCGCGACCTTGACGGTGTGCGACGGAGGAAACAGGGACGGGTCCTCGCCGCGTGACTCGAGCTTGGCGAGCCAGTCCTGCCACGAGACCGCGATCGCCGGCGAGACGTCCTCGCGGGCGCGGTTGGCCATGGTGGGCTGCCCCATCAGCACCCACGCGTCGTCAATCGGTGGGGTGAGGCTGTAGCGGTCGACCCACAACTCCGTGGGAAGCACGACGGTCTGCCCGTCGACAACATAGGTCCACGTCGCAAGGTACGGACCACCAGCGTCCTCGACCGAATCCTCGTCGTTCGCCTCCGCGCTGGGAAACGTTGCGACCAGCTCCACGCCGCGAAGCGTGTCGGTAGCCACGTAGTTCCGCCGCAGGCGGTGCACGCTGAATGCGGAAGTCGTCCCGTTGATCGATCGGAGTTGGACGGCCTCGCGTTGCCCTGTGGCGTCTTCTAGTAGGTACGTGCGACCAAGGGCGGCCGCGGAGGCGTCGACGGGAATCGTGTGGGGTGAGGCCTGTGAGTATCCAGCGGAACCCGTGAGCGCCGCGCTGAACGCGTCTTGCGTGACCGTGGTGGACGCGAGCACCGTGTGCTGCGTCGCTTGGTCGTGCCAACGCAGGTCCACGATGGACACGGTGACGTCGCTGCCGGAGTCGACCACAACAGGGGCACCGGTGACGGGGTGGATCGGGACCACGCTGATCCGCTGGTCGCCCTGGTTGTAGATCGCTCGCATTTCAGGCCTCGGTGGTGGCGTTCTTGTTTCTCAGGGTGCGCTCGACGGCGAGCTCGACGTTGCGCCGGGCGACAGCCTCGAGTTCGGCTCGACTGCACTCGCCAGCGCGGAAGTAGTCGCCGAACGCCCCGTAGGGCTTTACGCGCATATCGGGGAACTGGCGTAGCTCCTCCAGCTCCTCGTCGAGCATCTCGTTGTAGACCCGGCGGGCCTCAGCTTCGCTTACGCCCACGCGGCCTTGACTCCGGCTTGCTCGCCTCGGCTACCTGCGCGGGCAGGGCGGGCTCGTCGTCGCTCTGGGGCCCGTCCTCCACGGTGACGTCGTCTTCGGATTCGAGGGCTTTGCCGTCCGAGGGGAACTTGAATGCCTTAGCCTTGGCCTCGTGCTCACGCGCTGCGGAGCGGATGTCCTGAAGCGCCTTCGGGAGACGATCCTCTGGGAACTCGCGCCCGGTCATGCCAATGGGGTTCTCGATCTGCTCCTGGGCGAACGCCTGAAAGTCTCCGAACAGGTCCATCCGCTTCTCCGACTCATACATGTCGCGGAGAAGGGTCCAACCCCGCTTCAGATACTCTGCGGCGACGCGGACCTCGTTGACGGCGGTCCGTTCTTCGTTGATCCACCCGATCTTGAGTAGCGGGCTGGACTTGCTCCGGTCCCACCACACCCATCGAATGTCGCCCTTCTTGCAGCCCCTCGCGTCGTCGCCAACAACGACGAACTCGACGAACTTCTTGCGACCTCTCCCGGTCTGAATGTCTACCAATGCCATGGTGCGTGTTCTCTGCGGGTATCCGCCCGCTCGGTCCAAATGAAGTGGGCCCCCAGCAGAACGCCAGGGGCCCGTAAGCCAAGCCAAGGACGAGCCGTCAGGCCGCGCCGAGGATCTGCTGCCCCTTACGGGGGTTGGTCACGCCAACGCCGTACCAAGCACGCAGGACGTGCTGAGTCGCGGCACGAAGCTCCATGGTGTCCCCACGCGTGGTGCGGACGTTGGGCATCTCGTTGAGCACGATGCCCAGGGGCGAGGCGCGGAAGCCTGCGGGGAACATGCCCCCGGCTCGGCCCGCACCGGATACCGGCAGTGCACCGGTCTCGTAGATTCCGAATCCGCGAAGGGACCCGACGTAGCCGTCCTCAGGACCGAGTTGGAGAGTGTCTCCCGCGGTCTTGGCGAGGGTTGCGCCTGAGTTCTCGTAGGACGTGGTGAGTTCGTCCGCCATCCCGTTCGAGATGAGCGCAACGTGCCCGAATGCCCCTCGGCGGAGGTTGAGCAGCTTGTATGCCGCGACGTCCGCCCGGAAGCGCTGCATGTCGTACAGGTCGGCTACGGCACCCTCCGAGGCGGTGATACTGGAGATCGAGCCAATGACGTCCTCGTCGATGCTCTCGTAGAGGTACTCGAGTGCCTCGATGAGCAGGCCTTCTTCGACGCCGTCGGGCGAGCCCGCGTTGGCCTCGTCCGAACGCTTCAGCGCGAAGCCGAAGATCGCCGGAGTGATGCTCGACTCGGACATCCCGATGTTGCGCTCTTCGAACTCGACCGTCTCCGCCTTCGCGGACGGCACTCCGCCGGACATCTCGTCCCAGCGTGGGTAGTTCACGGGTACGTTTCCGCGTCCGGGGCGACCCCATGAGACGGCGATGCCGACTCGATCGCGGAACTCATATCCCGCGATGTAGCTGTCAATCTCTTCTGAGGGGATGACTTCAGTTTCCTGTGCCTCGCCCTGGAATGTGGTCAATGGCATTGTCTATGCTCCAAGTCAGTGGCGCCTACTCGCGCCGTTTGCGGTTGTGCTCGCTGGCTTTTCGCGCCCGCAGCGTCCATTTGTTCGCCTCGGGGTTGTCTTCGCCGCGCGCCTTGTTCCCCATGTTCAGACCCGGGACATTCGGGCTTCCGCCTTTGCCGTTGGTCTCGAACAGGGATGGCACTGCTTCACGCAGTCGTTTGGCGAGGTCCGTGACTGCTTCGTCCGTGACCTCATCCAGTGCGACATCCGCCCCACTGACTTGCTCCTCCCGGAGCAATAGTCCCTCGATGATCTGCACGGGCAGCCCGGCCTTGGCTGACACTGCGGACGCCGTGAGGGAGAATCTCTCTTTGCGGACACGCTTGGCCTCGAGAGCCTCGAGTTCGGCGATCCGCTTGTCGCGAGCTTCGATGATCTTCTCGTTCTCGCCTTGCGCACGGAGGGCGGCCTCTTGGGCCTCTCGCTCCGCGGCTTCTCTTTCGGCCAGCTTGGCCTCGTAGTCCCTGAGCTTGGCCTTGAGATCTTGCCGCTGCCCGATGACTTTGGCGAACTCGCTTTTGGGGACCACCTCATCGAAAGGGGCTCCGCCCGCGTTGGCCTGTGGCGTCTCCACGCCCGTGTTCTCTTCGCTCATAGTCTAGTCTTCGTCGTCTGAATCGCGCACCTCGGGCCCCTGTCGCCCGTTGCGCTGGCTCTCGGTTTCACTCGCAGGGACCGAGTCGTCTTGTTTCTCTGGCGCCATCGACTGATCGCGCTTCGTCATCATCTCGATGATTGGCGCCTGCGCCTCAAGGTTCTCCATGATGTGCTCGGACAGCTTCTCTTCGGATGCGCCGGGCATGTTCGGCCGGAGCAAGTCCTCGAATCGGACGAGCCCTCGTTGAAGCGCGTGGTTCTGCCACTTGATCTGCTCGTCCACGTTGGCGAACGAGCGGCTCAGCGGCGGATACTTCGTCAGCAGGCCTTCGCGGATCTGGTCCGGGTCGGGCAGGTCCATGTACAGCGGGTGCCGGGCCTCGATGCACGTGCGGACAGCCTTCGCGAGTAGATCTCGCGTGAAGTCCTTTGCGAAGGGGATCTGCTCGTTCCTCTGTTCGGTGAGCGCCTCGTGGGAGAACGCCACCTCGGCCTCGAGAATCGAGCTCGAGCCCGGCCGGCTCGCGACCTGCCCGCCGTAGGAGCGGGTGATGGTCTGCATGATCCAGGCCTGGTGTTTGATGTGGTTCTCGGGGTCCAGGTCCATGTTGATCGCGGAGATCTGGATCTGGTCCGGACTCTGAGTGCGCCCTTGGATCGGCTTCTCGGGGCCCAACTTCTGCCCCGCAGCGATGCCGTCGAGGTTGCCGATGATAGTCAGAAGCTGCTTGTTCTGAGACTTCCGAATGAAGCTCAGGATCGCCTCGATGGCACCAATGGTGATCGTCGCGTCGATGAGCCTCTGGTGGCGCTCGCACTCCCAACGGCTGCCGCCGTGGGCGATGTCGAAGTCGAGCGTTGCGCCCGGAAACTCGCCAACGCCGTGCTCTTCAGAACCCAGCAGTTCGAAGCGCTCGCCGTCCCTGCCGTAGTATCGCCAGGCTTCGCCGTCGAGCAGGATCGCGGTCGTCTTGCCGCCATACTGGACCATCGACGAGCCCACGCGGCGGCGAGCAGTGGCGACGTCCCACGCGGCGGCCAACGGTGCACCCCATGGGTCGTCGACGTCGTCGAGCGTGTCGTAGAAGTGGGGTAGCAGCGTGTCGAAGTGCAGCCGCGTGCCCCGGACGACGGGCACCGCCGTGGTTGGGCCACACAGGAACGCCTCGCGGTTCCACGAACGCGCATGGCGGTAGAACCCCGACTCCTCCATCAGGCGACGAAGCGCGACGTTCTGCGACTCTCGAGCCCCCTCGACGCTGACGTGCGACGTGCTGGCGTGTTTCCAGACGTTGCAGACCGCGTTGGCGATGTCGAGCGCAAGGTTGTTCGCCACCTTGATATGGCGGTAGATCGACTCCTTGATCTCCTTGTCGCTGTGCGTCAGGGAGACGTGGTGGCGGATGAGTGGGGCGTACTGCTCGGAGTACACCTGCCACCGCTCCATGCTGCTCTGCTTCGCGGGGTCGCTCGACAGGAACCGCAGCTCTTTCAAGAGCTCGTCCGCCGTCTCCTGCTCCAGGGCAAGGCGCGGCCGGGGTCCGTAGGCGGGACCCGTATAGCTTTCGACGGTCAGCATTGATCATTCCAGGTACACGCCGCTTTTCTCGTCCGGGAAAAGCGCATGCTCGATCGGGAACACGCCATAGCAAACGGCGTCGGTAGGGCCGCTGATGCGATCCGACACCGTGTTCGGTTCCTTGAGCGGGTTGCCTCGGCTGTCCGCCTCTTGCACCCGCAGCGAGATCAGCGTCTTCGCTGCTCGTTTGTGGATCAGGAAGCGTGGGTACTTGCTGCCGTCCGGCAACTCGATGCGCTCCCTCATCAGCTTGTGAAGGGGGTTGACCTTCTCCGCCTGGCCCGGGTTACTCGGCTTGCCACTGCTGCCAATTCGGCACGGCTGACAGATGAACCCTTCGTTGTTCATCTCCTTCGCCTGATGGCTGTTCATGTCCCTCACGCCGTGATTCAGGCGGTAGGGGTTGAACTGTGCGCCGGTAGCGTCACAGGAGATGCCAGCATTTGAGTACCCCCGCGCCTTGAGCGTCTCCATATGCTCGAAGATGGTCCCGACCTTGCGCACGACCTCGTCGGGAATGACTAGGATCGGCGTCTTCTTCGGGTCGGCGGGGTGGTAGGCCACGCGAAGCTCGACCGCGCACATAGGGTGCAGGTTGAAGTCCTGCCCCAGAAACCGCCGCGGTCTCTGGCCAAGGAAGAAGTTTTGGATCGTGTCGGTGGTGATGTCGACGAGGCCAAGGTCCTTGGGGCCCCAACAGTCGTCGTCGTTGACGAGGTGCACCATCTCGTCAAAGTGGCGCCAGAGCAGCGGCCCGGAGCCCACCCATTGCCCCTCGACTTCGCGCTTGATCCGCTGGGGGTCGTCCTTGAAGGTCTTGATCGTCCGGCGGATATCATCCTCGGAGACCCACGGGTTGTCCCATGCCACGAGGTGGCACCAGGCGATCTCATCGCCCTCTTTCCACTGGTCGACCTGGACGCCTTTGTCGTAAACGTCCTCTTTGAGGTAGTGACCAGCCTTGGGCGTGGTGGAGATGAGGAGCTGCCCGCCGCCCTCCATCAGGCGCTCGACACACTGCTGGTAGTTGCTGCGGTGCCGGACCTCGCAGCCCTCATCCATGCCGATGAACGAGGGCGATTCACCCTTGAGGTTGCCCCCGTCGTCGGAGGCGTACTTGAAGAAGATCTTGGAGCCGTCGATCAGCTCGATGAACAGGTTGTCGCTGCGTGTCGACTTTGGGACGTAGGAGATCAACTCGGGCGGAAGCAGCGGCTTGACGAAGCGCTTTGCCTTGCCCTTGCCGATCGTGTCGCCGAGGGCGAGCTTGTTCAGGCCGATCTGCGTCTTCGGGAGCGTCGGCGCGACCCACCAAAACTGCGCCTGAAACCCACCGTTCAGCAAGATCTCCGTCAGGATGACCTCGCCCAGGTGGTGTGTCTTGCCGCCTCGAACGCCGCCGAAACAGGCTAGAATCTTGGCCTTGCAGTCGAGGGCCGCGAGTTGGGCCCGGCTGACGCGGTGCGGAAGGTAGATCTTGCGCGCGTCCTTGGCGAGCCTGTCCCAGGTCGCAAGATGCTCGGGCTTGACCTTCTGCCGGGTCCGGCGGACGCCGGTGGCCGGGTCGATGAGAACGTCCGCGAGCTCGCGCCGCTCGACCTCGATGGCGTACAGCGAGTTGCACCCGCATCCGCACTTCTTGCCGGTGGTGTTCCGCTCGTGGATGATGAGCGGACGGTGCACCCATACGGGTCCGCCTTGGATGTTCTTCCGGAGTTTCTCGAGGTCGGCGTTTTCTTTGTGGTGCGCCCAAGTGGCCACCTAGTCCACCTCTTCGATGCCGAGCAGCTCTTGCGCCCAGGCGCGCCGGTCCTTCATCGCTTCGATGAGCTTCGGGACCTCGTCGTTCCTGCGCTTCGTCGTCGCGCCGCGCATCGTGGTCGACCACTTTGCTGCGTAGTCGCCGGCAAGCTTGAGCGCTGCGATGTCGATCTCGCCGAGCACTGCTGCCTGCTGCAGGCAGTTGTAGGCAAGCTCCATGCAACGGGCTTGCTCGATCTGCCGCTCCATCTCGCCCATTTCGGTCTGCTCGAGGACGTGCTCCGCACGCCGCATCCACTCGGACGCCTTGTCTTTCAACGAGGCACCGGTCGAGCCGCTGTCTTCCTGGGGCATCCGCCCCTCCTTTGGGTCTAGGTCAGGTGAATCCCTGGCGCTTCAACTCGGCTTCGATCACCTCGTCGACCAGTTTGTCGACGTCGCCGTCCGCCTCGAAGTACTCGACGCCCCGGGCGTGTTCTCGCTGCTGCCAGTCGTCGAAGAATGGGACCGCCGCGACCTCGCCGGAGGCCCGCAGGTCTCCACCGCGGGCTTGGGAGTCGATCGACGCCGGAAATCGGCCTTCTTGACCCATCCCGCGCCTCGGACTTCGCTTCCCGGCCCCCGCTCGCTCGCGTTCTTCGGGGCTCAAGGCGCGTTGGGTGCCGCCCGATGGGCGTTGCCCGGCTCGGATGGCCTTCCGGTGGTGTTTTGCCACCGTTTTCGCGACGTTTTTGGCTAGAGCCTTGGCGTCAAGGGTGACCGTCAGCTCATCAGCCGTGTAGCTCTTGCTCTTTTCGGGCCTCAGGACCCGGACCTTCTTCGGCATCGCGTCCGGCCTCGATCTCCGCCACGTTGCAATCGGCACACAGGACGGCGCCGGGGCTCAGCGGGGTGTCGCCGGCGCAGCCGTTCGGGCGGCCTGGGCAGGTGTCCGTAGCCGTCACTTTCAGCAAGGACGCAGCCGCCCGGCTGCACATCTTCGCGTACATCTCGTCCAACTCCCGTCGCATGCGCTCGGCTTCGGGACACAGCAGGTCGGTGTAGACAGGTTCGTTCATGGCGCACACTCGCAGACGCACCGGGCCAAACCCTCGTGCTTCGCATCGGGCGGCTCGAGGGTGTAGGCGTTGAAGTCCTGCGAGCACTCGGCACCCTCGGGAAGGGTGAGCGTGTAGGCTGCGGGCCCCTGCTCCTTCTCCGAGCACCAGTCATCGCAGGTCCCGTCGAAGTCGAACTGGGACGCGGGAAGGTTGAACTCGTAGCAGGTGCTCAGGAGAGCGCTCTGGGTCTCGTCGACCGGCAGGCACTCTCCCGCCTCGGGGAGGTCGCACGCCAACAGGGAGGCCGTGAGGGCCATCAGGGGGATGATTTTGGTGTGTCTCATGGCGCGAAATGCGGATTTAGGGCGAAACGTTGTCGCCACAGGTGTGACCTGGCGTACCCCTTCTGAGTCGGCAAAAAGAACCCAGAGGGGTGCATGTGTGCAGCAATGCGACAGTCGGCGCGTCAACCAGGCTTCGACAGAAGCAGGCCACGACCATCAGGACCGACAGTCGAGATGCTGTGCCTGTGCCCACAGATGCTCATCGAATCGCCAACCTGGAAAGCGTGGGCGTCGTTGTGGTCAAGTCGAAGGTGTGGCCCATCATGCTTGGCCATGGCCTTGCGCCACCATCTCGGCAACATCCACCATCGCCACTTGGCACGCAGTGCGTCTGTCCAGGTCCACCTGCGTGGCACCCTAGCCGCTCACCCACTCCGAGCCTGTGCACAGCAGGGTCACCGCTGCGTACGCCCCAGACACGGTGTCCGTGGCCGCCCCGTCGATGGTCTCCGAACCGTCTCCGTCGATGGTCACATCGTTGGATGCGGACAGGCACCACACCTTGTACTCGAGCCCGTTGCGCCCGTCGTGGCACGAGGCCACGGGGGGCAGGTCCACGGTGATCGCCATGTTGGACGTGTCCACGGTGACGTGACTGTCCGTGCCTGGGTTGAGCAGGTGGGTTGCAGCGGTCTGGTCGAGCGTTCCGCTACCAGGGGCCACGGAGGTGATCGTGTACTCGTTGCCGTAGCCGTCGAACGTCAGGTCCACCGCAGCGGCAGCGCCCCCAGCAGCAGCCGTGACAGCGGCGATGGCTGCAACAGCGTCCCACGCAGCGCGCAGGCCGGTGGCGATGTCGTTGTTCGTGTCTCCGCCCGTGGCGTTAGCCGTGAACGAAGCCGTGCCGACGGAGACGCCGTAGCGCAGCAGCTCGAGTGAGTACACCCCGTCCGAAGCGGTGCCGCCTACGGTGTAGGTTCGCTCCTTGGCGTTGTTCTCTGTCAGGGCGCGAACGCGGCGGGCGACTGCGCCCTGGAATGCATGGGTGCCTGGATGAACGGTGTCGAATGGCATGTTCGTGTCCTGTGGGTCAGCTTGCGGTGACTGTGGGTCCAGGCTTGCCGAGGTAGAGGCTCGTCATGGACAGGTTGTTCGGGGAGATGACGGTGCCGTCCGACGGGTTCGGGGTCGCCGTCTGGACCTGGGGGTCCATGTCGATCTGCGTTTCATCGACCTGGGCCTCCACCTCACGCTCCGTGGCGGGGATGTTGGTGCCGCTGGGGGCGTAGGCCGGGTAGCCCGCGAGGGCGACAGAGTCGGCGCCGTCGGTCCCGAGCCACACGTCCATGACGGTGTTCGTTGGCACCACGGGCTCGCCTTTCACGCTCCAGCGGTACGTGGTGCCGCCGGTGACCGCGATGGGGGATGCCGGGGTGACAGTGCTCCAGCCGGTGCCTTGGTCGCTCGCGGTGACGCCGATCGTGCTCACAAGGACGTCGCCGTTGATCGCCGCAGCGCCGCCGTCGGCGGTCCACAGCTCGGCCCGGATCTGCTCCGCGTCGGCGGAGTCGTGAGCCTGGAGCCGGATGCCGAAATCCATCAGATACAGGTCATCGATGCTTGGCGGGACGAACCGCCAGGTGACGAAGATGTCGTCCATCGGCGTGCCCGTGACGAACAAGTCTTGGTCGTGGATGCCCGGCACCGCACCGGCGATGACACGGTACGCGCCATCCGTCTGGTACGGAGCCTCCTGGACGACGACACGCAGCGCGAGGCCAAAGTTGAACGACGAAGTGATGGCGCCGACCGTGCTCGGTGGTGCTGTGGTGCTCCCCGTCGTGCCGTCCGTAAGCCAGAGGTTGGTTGACCCGTCCTCGTTGGTGCCGTCGTTGATGTTGGTCGCGCCGTACAGCGAAGAGGCCGCGCCATCACCGTGGGACCCGAGCCACAGGCGTTCGCGGCCGCTGTACTCTACCGGGGTCTCAAGGTACTCGTAGTGCCAGTTTCCGGCGCCCGAGTCGCCCATGGTCCGGTAGTGGTCGACCGTGGCGCCCTCGGGGTCAAAGTCGGCCGCGCCCCCGGATGCCATCGACATCATGAGACCGTTCGTGACGTTGCTCCCTCGGCGGACGCCGAACGCGATGACGCGAAACGCACCAGACGGAACGTCTGCGGGCAGCACCTGGATCCACCCCAGACTGTCGCCGTTCGTGCTGTTGCCAGCGTCTTGCTGGGTGGAGCCGAGTATCGTCCCGCCTCCGCGGGTGGCGAAGGTCGTGAGCGCCGCTTGAGCCGCGGCCGCGTCGGTCGCTCGAGTGGGGGTGGCCACCGTCACGGTGAGCTCGCCACCGTCACGCGAGACGGATCGCCCTGCAGCCGAAATGACTGTCTCCGCCGCGGTTGCCCAGGCGGCAGCAGTGAACGGGGCGGAGCCGGACAGGGCCACCTCATGAGCTGTCCCCGTGACTGCTGGGTCCACCCCCACGCCGTTGACCGACGTCCAGAGGTACTGGTCGGAATCGAAGTAGACCGCCGCGCCGTACATGGTGTGGCCACCGGTGGCTTGGAACGCGGCGCCGTCGTCCGTCGACATGTCGATCTCGTCGACCGACGTGGACATGTCAATGACGACCGTGCCGGTTGTGCCCACCGAGGGGATGCGCGCCAGCTTCGCGTTGGGCCCGACGGCCACCACGAACGGGCTACGCAAATGGCTCATAGAACACGCTGGACGCCGTTCCCGCCAAGTGCAGGGAGTAGTAGATCGTGAGGTTTTCGGGAACGATGAGTGCCTCGCCGGGACGAAGCCGGAGCCCATCGCCCACACTGGGCGCTGAGACGCCGTTGTCCCAAGCGACGAGAATGTCGCCGCTGCCCACGTTCTGGACGGGCGTGTCTGCGGTGACGGCTACACCAGCGCTCCAGGTGGTGGATGTGACAGCTGCAACGGTCATATTCGCGCTCCAAGTACGCGCACGCCAACGCGCCAAGCCGAGGTTCATGCGGAAACCTCCAAGGCTCAGCGCGTGGCGTGCACAGTGCGGTTCAGGTGTGGATGAGTCACCTGTCCGCACGCGGAGCGTAGCGCCTCGAACTAGCCGTCACGTGGTGCACTGGACGATTTTGTCAGAGGTGCGGTCACTTTTTCCGCCTCCGGCGCTTCGGGCTGCGGCCCATTCCTGGGAAGCGGGTGTCTGGGCCGTACGGCAGAACGGTCACCAGAGTCGGCGCGCCTGAGTCCTCGCCGGCAACGATGAGTGTTGCACCAGCCATCCTTCGCAGGCGCGGGTCGTCGGGCCACACCGCCAGAGCGCTGCGCGTCAGCCTGTACGCCGCGTGCTCTCCTGAACGGCTCCGATCTCCCTTGCGCCACAGCGCGTACACGTCTCGTGCGCTTAGCCCGAACTGCGACATCCTCAGGCGGGCGTGCTTGGAAAAGCGGAGGCGTGTGGACTCGGGTTGCCACTTCTCCGTTTCGGCAGCCCTTACGAGTGCAGCCTCTTTCTGCGCTTCGTGTGCGGAAAAGCTGGCGGTTCGGCCCTCTTGCTCTGCGATAATGGCAGCGCGGCGTCGTGCGAGGATCTCCAGCGGAGAGGTAACGACCCCTCGCCCTCCGGAACGGTCACCTCGACCCGGTAGTGCACCCGCTGGACCACGGTGCCAACCTCGACGACCTCGAGCTTCGCCGCCGGCGCAATGTCGATCTGCCGAGCTGCCCGAAGCGCATCGTCCGGGCGCCGGTACGATCGGCACTCTCGGAGGTCATAGGTCCACCCATCGGTGTCGTGCCGGCTTCGGGGGCGGCTGCGCCAATACTGCTGGCGGGCGCCGTCCACGCGGGCGATGACGTAGTGGCGCTGGCCAATCATGGGTCCTCGGCCAGTTGCACAAGGCACGGAGACACACGCAGTGGGCACCACACGGGCGGGACAGGCGGGTTCTCGATGCTGTTCCCTTGCACCGCGTTTGGGTGCTCACATCCAAACGGGTAGTCTTCTCTCAGGAATGGACAAGAGCTGCAGCGGTCGACGCGGACGTTGTCCACGATCTCGTAGTTTTCCCTCCCCTCGTTGTGCAGGTGGGTGGCATCGATCGCGTCCTGAACCGTGCGGAACGCCCGCACCCATCCAGACGGACCTTTGTGGCTGGCAGTCCAGACCGAGTCCCCAGTGTATGCGATCTCGTAGCCGTGGGGCGGTGTCGTCTTCTTCTTCGTCATCCGTCGTACTCCACGCTCATTGCGCCATCGGGCAGCGGGCGCGCAGCTTTCGTCAGCTGCACGGCGCAGAACTCGACATCCGCCGCGGTGGGTTTTTCCGGGAGTCGAATCCCCCGAGCCATCGCCTCCCACACCTCATGTGGCCCATCGTCCTGAGTTCGCTCCAGCACCATGGCATACAGGTACTTGCCGACCGTGGCGCGCGCGATGTGCTCGTCATCGCGGTGGAATCGAACCTCGATGTCGAAGTCGGGGCACGTCCGATCGACAATGCCCTGGAGGTCGCCTTGGGTCATCATCGCTTGTCCACCCTGATGACGAAGTCGGTCCTGTCGCCCAGGTTCATCAGGTCAAGGGCAAGACGGACCCTCTCGGCCACCCTGCACGCATCGCGCATGCTGATCGCCCCGGCGCTGAACTCCACGGAGACACCGCTGGCATGGGTGAACACCTGGCGCCTGTTTGACCGGACCATCTCCGCTCGGACATCTCCGCTCACTCGTCGCCCTCCCGCGCCACCGATCTCGCCAACACCTCTTCCTCGCCCGTCTCCGGGTCCACCCACACCACGTCGACGAGGTCGGCCCGGCTCATCGCTGGCTCGGGTCGCCGCAGCAGACCGTGGGCGTCGAGCTCTACCCGGAGAGCACGCTCGAGCGCAGGCTTGGCACCGCCCTTCTGCACCCAGAGCTCGAACTCGCGTTCCTCCGGGCTCCCCTTCGCGACGCCGGCCCGGACCATGCACCCTCGGACAGCGCTACCGTCCCACTCGGAGCGGTAGCCTCCGGGGGTGCGGCCCATCGACGGGCGGGCAGCCTGGGGACCTCTACTGCGGGCGAGGGCGTAGGCGACGGCGTCGCGGCTGGAGTTGAATGTGGCGGTCATCCCAGCCCCCCAAGGCGTGACTCGATCCACCCCCAGCCGACGCGGACCTTGGCTATCCACTCGCCCCGAAGCTCATCGAAGTTCCACTGATGCTTGGATGGAGGGTAGTCCTTGTCTGGGACTACGTACGGAGGCCCGAAGAAAGGCACGTCGAGCAGCGACAGCTCCACGGTGACGTATTCGGACGAGCGCTCCACCGAGGCAAGACGGACGGGGATGCCATAGTGGTCACGCGTGCCCTGGACTACCAGGTCCGCCACGGTCTTTATTCCGATCGTGCCTCCCTCGAGTCTCTTCGCCGCGCTAGCCAGCTGTGAGAAGGCTTCGGCACGCTCGACGATTCCGAGCTCTACGGCGCGCGCAGCCGCCTCGGATCGTGTCAGCATGTTTGCCGGTCTTTCCCGGCTGTCAGGCTGCCTCCGCACGGTCTCTCCGAGTTCGCCACGCGGTGAAGCGGCCTTGTCGGCCTCCCACGCTTGTTCGCTCTTTCCTCCGTGTTGCGGCCTTCCATCTCCGCTCACCGCTGTCGCGGCCGGCTGCGCCCCACCACGGACGCCACACTCACTCTTCCATCGGTCAAGCCCCGCGCGTCGCTGTTCGGGGTCGAAGATGCGTCGCAATTCGTCGAGTTTCATCCGTGCACCATCCACCGCCTATCGTAGCGCAACGTTTGCCAGTCGCGCAACTCGACGGCTGATCGCGCCTTGCGCGGAAGGTCAGCGGGGGGCTAGGCCTCTGGCAACTCGGAGGCGAGCTTGGCCGCCTTCTCCGCCAGCTCGAGAAGTTGGGCCCGCGTCAGCCCCACAGCGTCAGCTCCGACAGTCAGCGACAGGAGTGCTCCCTCGCCATCCCGAGACAGCACGACCTTGTACCCGCCCAGCGTGTCCACCTCGACTACTTTGTACCCGATGTAGATGTCGTAATCGCTCATCAGTACCCGTCCTCGTCCAACTGTTTCCGCAGGATGAGCGCGTTCGCCGTGCTCTTGCTCAGCCCGCGGTCCTCGGCCCACTTTTGCAGTCGCTCCACGTCCTCGGGCGCCAGCATCGTGAACAGGCGCTTGGTCCGTTTCGGAGGCCCGGCCTCGCCCTCTCGGGGGCGTCCGTCGGTCCGGAGGCCCTCGTCTTCGTCGTGCTGTCCCACCGTGGGGGAGCCTACCAGGCTTCGCATGAGGCCGGGAGGCCAGTGGGAGCGGGTCATGGGAGCCCTGCCGCCAGAGCGATATCCACTGCCTCGGTAACCACGTCGGGGCTCACACGTCGCTCCCGGAGCAGCCGCACGATGGACCATGCGGCCGAGCGGTCCCCGCGGCTACACGGAGGCGACGGCCGCGGGTGCTGGACGTGCACTACGCCGACGATCGGGCCGTCCACCGGCAGGCGGCCGATGTGCTCGTCGAGTCCGGAGAAGTCGCTCACCGGTGCCCCGCCTCCTCGTCCCTGTGGCGGAGCAGCCGGGCATACCGGTTGTGAGGTAGTCGCATCCGGATCACGACGCACCGTCCTCTCGGGCCAGTGCATCCTCCAGCAGTTTGGCCAACTCCGCTTTGGTGGCGATGCGCTCGTGCGCGCACTTGGCAGCGTAGTCGATGGCAGTGCGTAGGCGCTCCACCTCGGAGCGGAGCTGCTCAATCTCGACGCGGGCCTCCTTTCGCTGCAGTTTCAGTTCCACAACAAACTCAGCGTCGGTCATTCTGCGGATGGGCACCAGCTTCGCTCCTCTCGGGCCAGTGCGTCGCGCAGGAAAGCGGCGACATCGGACACACGGCAAGCCTCAGTGTAGTCGGCCAACCCCTCGTCCACGGCAAACGTCGCCAGCTCCCCGCTGGCAGCACGGACTGCGGCATCCTCGAGAATGCCGCGCAGGCGCTCCACCTCGGAGCGGAGCCGGGTGTTCTCGTCGTGATAGGCGAGCACGCGTGTGGCGAGGTGAATCACCTTCTCCTTAAGCGTGTGGTGTCCCGCGAGGCTACCGTTCGCCTCAAACACGGCGTGCATGTCGTCGGCGTCCAGGGCGTTGCGCATGTCCTGCGCCCACTTGTCAGTCAGCATGCGGCACCCCCTGGAGTGTATCGGTGGCGGTGCACCCGGAAGGCTCGGTCGGCTGGCTTCCTGCATACCGAGGTCGGTACAGGGCCCACCGCAGCTTCCGATTGCGGGTCCAGTCGGCGACCCAGTATGCGTCAACGCCGTCCTCCCCCGTCTCCACACAGCCGAGAGCGGCGGCGCGGGCGTCGGGCGGGTTGGTGCCAAGTGGCTGGCGCTGCCGCCGAAGTTGCGCAGCGAGCTGCTCAGCTTCCTTTGAGCCCGAGCCAATGACCAGCGTCCGCGAGTCGCCGCAGCGTGTCGTCAAGCGTCCGCTGGCGGCAACGACTCAAGATGCCCTCGCGCTCGCTCGGCGTCATCGCCTCCCAATGGCTCGGTGTTGGGCGCCAGGCCTTTTGCAGTCTCTCGTCTCGCTCACTCACGACTTCCCGCCCTTCTCCGCCTGTTGGGTGTCGCTATGCTTCGGGCACGACCACAGCTTCGGGCACGTCTCGTCGCAGTGGCCCGGCGCAGCATCCGGCTTCTTGTAGTTGTTCAATGCGTCAGCCACCGCTTGGCAGCAAGAACGGCAGAGCGGCCCGCTGCCAAACCTGCCTCCGTCCGTGGCGTCGCCGTTGCACCGACTGCACCTCGGCTCCGGCTTGCTCCGGTCCTCCGTGGGCTCGGGCTTGGCGTCCCTTTTCAGGCAAGAAGGCAACGCCTCCGCGTCGAGACACGCGCAGTCGCATGTCTCATCGCTCGGACAACGGCCGCATGATGCCTCGGACTTGGCGGCCCGCTGGGCGAGAGAGTGCAGCCACGCGGACAGTTCGCGCACGATACCCTCTGCCCGCTCGGGCGTCACACCGAAGTCGACTTCGTGAGCTTCCACCTCATCGCCGCTGACGTAGACGAAGTCCCCGCTGAGCATGGCAACGGGCTGGCCTCGGTGAATGCCCCCAGCGGACGTATGCTCCCCCGGCTCCCGGTGCACCACTACACTGGCGGGCGCACCGGCGGCCTCTAGCATGTGAGCGGCGGCCTCGGCTGGGGCGAGAATGCGGACAGGTTCGTCATCGTATTGGCTTTCGGACGAGACGAAGTCTGCTCGGGTCGGGACAAGGTGTCCGCCCCGAACACGCATTCGTGCGCCGCGGTCCATACGCGGACCAGTGAACTCGAACCACTTGCGCAACTCCAGCTCCCCGTACGTCGTCACGTCCGGGTCGGGCGCGGGCTCGCGGGGGGCGGGTGGGCTGAGCAGAACGACAGGCTCTTCGGGCTGAAACGTCCCGAGGAGAGGGTGCCCGTTGATTCGAAACGCGGCGCCGGTTTCCTCGTCCCTGCGGCGCCACTGGTCTTCGCGCGCGGCAAAGTAACCGTTCGCCTTCACGTCCGCGAACGTCGCCCCGCTAGGGGCGGGCTTCGGGGTTCCGATGATGTGCATCCTGGATTCTTTCTTGGCGAAGCTGGGGTGATGACAGTGATAGCAGCCAGTGCCCCACTCGCCCCGGCACTCCGTGTTGCAGCACGGGACGAAATCGGGGTTCGGCCGCGGTGGGTCAAGAAGGATTGGGGCCGCCGTGTTTCTCGGGTGCTCGGCGAGGCACTCTGGACAGGCAAGGTTGGTGTCGGTCATCGGCCGAACTCCTTCTCAAGAAGCAGGCTCATGTCGAGCATCTTCTTGCGCTCGTAGTCCGTGCGCGTCGGCCTGAACGTGAACGCGTCTTCCCAGTCTCGCGCGTTCATCAGAACGCACCCCCGCGGGACCACACCCGAGAACAAGACGTCGCAACCTGTCCACGGGACAAGCGGGCTCACGCCGCCCCCCCAATCCTTGCGCAAGGTTTCGCGAGCCCCTTGACCTCATACCCACGGTCCACCGCAGCCTTGACCACGTCCGAGCCGACCAGGCGGTCTCGCACAGCGTTCTGGATGAGCGCGCTCGCGGAGTACCGGTCGAGCGCGGAGATCGAGACAGGGACGTCGACGAAGACGACGCCGTCAGAGCGGTATGGGGCGTGGATGACGGTCACGCGGCCCGGAATGAGTACGACCTTGCCGTCCCGGGTGGTGAGGTCGACGCACACAGCCTCGGTGTACTCGTTGGGAAGGGCGTCGAGCGCCTGCGGGGTGAACTCCAGGTCCAGCATGGGGCAGAACAGGTCTTCGGGCTTCATCGCTACCACCTCACTCCGTCCAGGTCTTCGTCCCTGTACTCGGAGCGCATCATCGCTTCCCACTCAGCAGCCGTAGCCGCCTCCTCGTCGCGCTCGCGCTCCTGTTGCCGAGCCTCAGCCTCAGCGCACCCGTAGCACTTCGTGTGCTCGGGGCTCGGGTCGTACTCGGGGTGATACTCGCAGGCGTCGCCGCATTCGCAGCAGGCCACCGGTTGGCGCTTGTCTGTTCCCACACCCTCATCATGGGGCCGTCTCAAACGTTGCGCAACGTTTTTCATTCGTCTTTTCCCAGATGGTCGTACGAACGATGTAGGCTCGCGCGTATGGCCTCCGCGGCCTCCCGACCCGTCGCGCACATCTCCGCCATCGCGGCGCACGACTCGTAGTTCAGCCTGCGCTCGCGCCTCACCCATGCGGAGCTGGCCCGGGTGAGGTCGGCGTTGCGCTGGTCGGACTCAAGGGCAGCCTTGCTACTCTTGCCCATCGTCCACCAGCTCCATCCAGCACACCGAGTCATCGAGCCCGAGCCGCAGCGCCCGGCTCGCCTGAACGAAGCGCTGCCACCCGCACATGCGGCCGGTGGCGAACAGGCGCATCACCTCGGCGTCGAAGCCGGCTTGCTCGCGGTCGAGGCGGGTCACTCCTGCACCGTCCTCATTCCCAGCGCGGCCTTGATGGCGTCCCAGGCGTTGTTGCGTGCTCTTTCGGTCTGAAAATCCTGCACATACGTCGTTCCGCAGTGCAAGATCATCCGCAGCGCCTTGCTGCTCCGGTCGCAGTCGTCCACGGTGGACACGCGATCGAGATTGATCGCCACGCACCCGTCGCCAGGGGTGCCAATGCTGATCCAGGTCATGCGTCCTCCAGCTTCTGCAGCGATGCGAGGCACTGTGCAGCCTCGGCCGAGGCCAAGGCAAGGTGCTCGAATCGGCGCCGGCGCATGCGGTGGAACATCGCCAGAAACCCGAGCCACCGAGCTCGGCGACGCTTGCCTACGAGCCGGGCGTCTTCAGCTGCTTTCCGGTAGTAGGTAGCTGCCTTCCCGTGGGCGAGGGCCCATCTGAGTGGATGATCTAGTCGGTCCTGCACTAGCCTGCCAAGGGCCCCCTGAGCCTCCTTGGTGGCCTCGCGGAGAATGTCGCGCCAGACCATCACCTCATCTCCTTGAGCGCACTGTCGAGCGCCGCCTCACACGCGTCGAGTTTCCCTTTTGCTCTCTCGTAGTTCATGCGGTCTGGCGAGCAGGCGGCCACAGCAGCAAAAAACAGCACGATGGCTGCCAAACTGTACCTGGCAACGACGCGAGCCATGTCCAACGCGTGCTTTCGCTGCTCAATTCTCTCCACGATGTCTTCTTCTCTCACAACAACTCTCCTCTCTCCGACCAGAAAATCATTACAGTTCCGGCAGCGCCTCAAACTCTTCTTCGCTGAGAGCAACGAGTTCTATCTCTAGTTCTAGTTTCACCTCATCTCCGTCCAACGGTTCACATTCGCATACCCAGGCCCACAGGACACTGCCGATACCACGGCACTCGTCCTCCGAGGCTTCAACGATCGCATGGTTCTCGCCGTCATAGAGTTCAGGTGGAATTCTCAGGTACTTCTTTTTCTTCACAGCAATTCTCCTCTCTCCGACCGCACACGGCGGCCTCGCTCGTCGAAGTGCGCGTCTGGGTCGTCGCGCGTTGTCAGTGGGCGTCCGCCGTCAACGGCGTGCTCGTAGTCGATGCGGATGTCATAGCCGAGGCCATTGAGGCTATCGAGCCGCTCGATCTCAGGCTTGAACACCTTCAAGTGTGCCTCCTCGTGGGTGTCGTTCCACCGCGAACGCTTCCACTGGCCATGAACCGTGTAGCGGAGCGCGCGGGCACCCTCGATATCAAGGTCATCGATCAGGCAATAAAGGGCCGACATGCCAATCGCTGCCAAGTCTTCGGAGATGACCTCCCGGTGGTGACAGTCCACCGCGATCGACACGCCCACGTTGCCCGCGTTGGCTGCCCACGTCCGGTGCTCCAGCGGCCGGTTCTGCACCACTCCGAGCTTACGGCTGGCGATGTAGTGGTAGGGCGTCTGGGCGTACCGGGAGCACAGGGCCAGCGCCTTGGCCATCTCGTGGTCGGAGATGTCTCCGAGGGCGACCTTCAAGTCCTCCAGCAGGGACAGTCGCTCCCCTGGCATGCCGGGAGTACCGCCCGAGTGCAGCCGTTTCTCCCACGTACGCCAGCCGTCCGGGCCCCACTTCTGCACGCCGAAGCCCCCGCGGACGTCGGTCACGTGGCCCACGATGGTGTCGAGCTTCGACACGTCCCGGATGCCCGGTGAGCGCTTTTCGTTACCCGGGCGGACGAGGTCGGGCGGGAGCCGGACGACGGACGGTGTTGCAGCCTGGGGCGCCTCGGTGATGAGGTGGAGCCCGCGGCGGACCTGCTCCGCGAGGTTGCGGATGGTGAGTCTGTTGGGGAAGTTCATAGAGGCCCAACCTCCCGTGCGATGGCAGCCCTCAGGATGGCCACGGCCAAACCGGTGCGGGGCTGCGCAGGCGTCAGAACACCAAGCGCATCGAACATGGAGTTGTACATTCGCCCCACCGCTGAACCGAGTTCGTTCGCGGCCTTGACCGCGGCGATGTGCTCGTCGGCTTCAACAACGCCGTCCTCGTATTCCGCTCCGCAGGTGCACTCGTGGACGGTCGCGCTGATGCCGGTGTCCTCCTGAATGCGGAGCGCCTTCGTCTTCGCGCACTCGGGCGCGTGTGTCCGGACGCTCACAGTGCCACCTCCGTGAACTTCACAGCAACGCGCTCCGAGTAGTACCCGTTTGACCAGCCAAGCCACCGCAGCGTCACGTACCCGCCGTCGCTGCCGAGCTTGTAGAACGTCCACGTATGGCTGTCTTCATAGAAGCATCCCGCACGGGCAATCGCCGCCCTTGCGCGAGCCTCGTCCGTGCTCTGTACGCACTCGCAGAGTACAAGGTGGCGCCCAACAAGGTCTTCGGGGTCGCCAGTAACGTCCGCGATCTCCACTGATTCGCAACAGTCCGGATCGTGGAAAAGCGTAAGGGATGAGCCGCCCTCGAACACGATCACTGCACGCTCCGAGCCGATCTCCATCCCGGACACCGCGGACACTTTCCGACCTCTTGCCTTGACGAACTCCGATTCGCGAGCCTCGGCAAGCTCTTCTTCCCAGATGTCGCTCACAGCAGCTTCCCTCCGTGGCGATGCGGGCGGGTCATGTTGTAGGCGAACTTGTCGCGCATCGCGGCTTCCGTATCAATCCCGAATGCCTCCGCTGTGTCCAGCAAGCGGAAGAGCGCGTCCACCAGCTCGATCGGGAAGCCGTAGGGTTTCGACGCGCCGGGCTCCCCATCCCACTGCGTGACCATCTGGCCGTCGCGAACAGACTGGATCGCTTCGCTAACCTCGGTCTGCACGAGCGCCAGGCGAATGACAGCATCGCGAGGGCCGGGACCACCGCCGTCGATGTCGTTCCACCAGCCTTTTTCGCACGAAAGCTCATGTACACGCCTCTGCCAGTCCGTGATGTTCATCGTCCCAACGCCTCCAGCGTGTTCGCGCGCAGCCGCTCAAGCGCTCGCTCCGTGGCCTCAGCCTCCCGCTGCTCCCGCGCCTGGATGCGCTCCATGTCCTTCGCCCACTGAGCCTTGTCTTTCTTCCGGGCCACCCGCTGAGAGTTGTTCCACGACTTGCGGGCGCAGGCCCGGCACTGGGCGCTGTGTCGAGTTCCGCCGGACTTCCTCCGAGAATCGCTCAGCTGCGAGAACTCCGCCAGGAGCTTCGTCTCGCTGCACTTCGTACATGTTTTCTTCACTATCATCGTTCCCACTTCCTTCATCGTAGCATATCGTTGCGCAACGTTTTACTCTTCTTGTGTCCCAGATGAGGACAGCTCCTCGTGTATCGCTCGAGCGATGGCGCGCTGGTCGATCCCATACTTCGCGTTGAACGACAGCTCTCCGATGCGCCCGGCCTCCATGTGGTGCTCGCGGCACAGCGGCAGCGTGTCCTTGTCCTTGCCTCCGGCGCCTCGGGTTGGGCAGTGCTGGGGGTCGGAGACTCTCGTGAACGCGAGGCCGAATGTCCATTCAGCTTGGCGTTTTGCGTACTTGCGATACGTGTCCAGACCCCAGCCACCACACGCTGCACAGGGCATCATCCGACAGAACTCCGCCTGCGGCCCGAACGCCTCCGCGTCTCGCTTCGCCTTCCGCTCCTTGTTCACCCGCTTCATGGGCGTGCGCTTCAGGCCGCCGGTGCGCTTGAGCGGGGTTCTGCGCTTCAACATCCGAACGCCTCCCTGGCTCCGGCTTGAGCTGCCCGGAACCGTGCCTCCTCGGCCGCCCTCCGCCTCTCCTCGGCCGCATCGGCTCGGCACTCCATCTCCGCCCGTGCCTCGTGGGCTGGCGGCACACGGACTCCGCGGCGGACAGCCTCGTCTCGGAGCAACTCCTCCACTACGGTAGACTCCGCGCGGTCGTCGAGCCTGGACAGGGCTTCGGCCAGGAGTTTTCCTTGCGGGTTCAGACTGACAGTCCTACGAAGCTGCCGTTTCCGCCGCCTGCTCGCGCTCACGGTGTAGCCTCCCCCTGCTCGGCTTTCCACCAAGCGAGGACGTGCCAAGCCTCTGCCAACATCCGATTCTTCGTTTCTTCGTCCGTCATCGTTCCATCGCTTCCTTCCATCCATCGGGCCACCACAGCGGCTCTACAGGGTTCTCTATCGCTTTCAGTTTGTTGATGATCGTGCTCTCGATGAGCGCGTGCTCTCGCGGTGACCAGAACCCGGGCTGCCACTCGTCGGGCTCGGGCACGGGGAAGAACCGCCGCAGAAACACCGCCCGGCGGCGCTCGATCTCCCGGTCCACCATCCGGCGCCCTCGCTCGCCCCGGGCGGCCTTCTGAAGCTTAGGGACCTCCGCCTTGAAGTGGGCGTACTTCGCCTTCTCGTATTCGGGGAGCCGAGACTCCGCGATCGCAGCGGCCACGGCGATCGGAACCTTGACCCACCCACCGCTGGGTTTCGGAACGCGCATCGGTGGGGCTCCGTGCTGGTCGATGACCGAGACGCCCAGCGTCAGCCGCTCAAGGGTCGACTTGTCCGCGGTACGCTTGCCAGCCTTGGCGCACTCGGCCTCGAGCTGACACCGCAGGCTCAGGCGGGACAAGCGGAGCACCGCTCCCATGGCGCCT
>SPJJ01059428.1_pt1 | contig 47948 bp, 56 predicted proteins | sample 3741741 | NCBI WGS metagenome assembly SPJJ01 (sample SAMN10925908, study PRJNA522277) | cold seep metagenome | isolation source: Elba SIP-enriched marine methane seep metagenome, extraction at timepoint T1 | place: Italy: coast of Elba, Mediterranean Sea | collected 2014-05 | reverse complement strand
GTTCCGACGACGGAACGACCTGGACGGACGTCCCCAACTCCGAGTTGCAGATCACGAACACGACGACCTTTCCCTACGTCGTGCGGGCTCAGGAACTCGGAGCGCGATACGTCCGGACCTACTTCGACCGAGCGAGCGGCGCGACGATTGTCGGCGGCGCCCTGGCCGAGCTGTACGGCCCCACGAACGACCAACCGGCGGAATCGGGCATCGAGACCGCGCCGGTCCTGACCCTCGAGTAACCAAAACGACCTCATGGCGCGCAAAACTCCGACCCTGATCATCACGGCCGAGACCTTCGACGAAGTCCTCGCCAAGAACTACGGCCCCAAGAAGTCCCAGGTCATCCCCGGCCGGGCGGTTCACTGGCCCGACTCTTCCGAGATCCGGGCGAGCGCCGGAGCCGTCCTTTGGGCGCGCGACCCCTGGCTCAAAGGGCAAGGGCACAAGCTGGTCCCGTACACCGGCGACCTTGTCCCGGAGACGCCCAAGAAGATCCTCACGCGCCAACGCCTCCAAGAACTCGAGCGCGTCCTCTGCGACGAGCAGAAGGCCGACGCTCGCGTCGAGAAGCCGCGGACCGGCACTCGGGCCAAGAAGACGACCGCCAAGAAGACCGCGGGACGCGCGGCCCTGGAGAGCGCCGCCGAAGAGGGCGGAGCGGACGAACTCGTCGGGCTCGACGGCTGACCTGACCTCAAGCGATGGCGCTCGACCTCACCGACCTCGCGACCGTCAAGTCGAACCTCTCGATCGGGGGCTCGACCAAGGACGCGACATTGGGGCTCCTGATCCCCTACGTCTCCCGCCGGATCGAGCGTCACTGTCGACGCCCGGACGGCTTCGACTCGAAGTCGAGGGTCGAGGTCATCGAGCGCGTTCCGGAGATCCCGACCGGCAAAATCTGGGGCTACTCGCTCAAGGTGGCGCCGGTCGCTTCGATCGCGTCGATCATCGTCGACGAGGATCACGTTTTCTCGGGGTCGGGGGCGACGACGCTCACGGACGGCGATGACTTTACCTGGAGCCCCAAGACGGGCCGGGTCTACTTCGACGGCTACCGACCGCCCTCGGGCGTCCGGACGGTCCAGATCACCTACACCGCCGGAGCTGCGGCGGACACCGCGGCGCTCCTGGCCGACCCGGACTATGCCGACCTCGTTCTCGCGGCGACGCTCCAGGTTCAATACGTCTTCGAGCGACGAAACTCGCTCGGCGCGACGTCGCAGACCGTCAACGACTCGAAGACGACGTCGCAGCCCGAGCTCGCCCTCCTGAAGGAGGTCCGCGAACTCCTCGCGCCGTTCGTCCGGAGGCGCTTCCAGTGAGCCTTCGGATCAACGCCGAAGACCTCCGGAACGCGCTCAACCGGCGCGGGAAGGTCTTTCGGGACGAGGTCGATCGAGCCTTCACGGCCGCGGGTCATGAAGCGGTCAACCTCTCCAAGGCCCAGGCGAAGGGGCTCGGCGTCCAAGACCGAACCAACCGGCTCGCGGACTCGTTCGGGTATCGCGTTCTGAGCAAGGGCTCGAACGATCACAGGCTGCGACGACGCCTCGAGGTCTACTCCGCGGGCATCCCCTACGCCCGGGTTCAGGAGTACGGCGCGACGATTCGGCCGCGCCGTAAGAAGTGGCTCACGATCCCGTTGCCGGACGCCAAGACGGCAAAAGGGGTCACGCGCGGTCCGGCGCGATCCTTCGAGGACACCTTCTTTCGGCGCTCCCGGAAGGGGAACCTTCTACTTTCGCAGCGGGTCGCCTCGGGCGAGATCCGAAACCTCTTCGTCCTCAAGAAGCGCGTCCGCGTCCCCGGGCGTCTCGGGTTCCGCAAGGTCTGGACCGACCAAGCCGAGCCGTTCCTTCTGAAGCGCGTCCGCTACGCGATCCACCGCGCCCTAAGCTGATCCAATGGCCGACAATACTCAACTGGACTCGGGCTCCGGCGGCGACGTCATCGCGACCGACGACATTTCGGGCGTGAAGCACCAGCGGGTTAAGCTCGAGTTCGGCGGCGACGGCGTCGCGACGGAGGTCGATCACCGGGACGCCCTCCCGACGGTCGACCTCGCGACGGGCGCGGCGTTCGGGCTCGACTCCGACCTGTCGGTCTGGAACGCCAACGGCTACGGCCCGGACTTCGACACGGGCGTCGAGGAGACGTTCTGGAGCATCGGGACCGGGGCCTGGCAGGACTCGCCGAACAACTCGGCCGAGACCGTCAATATCGCGTCCTTGAGCGCAAACGATACCGCGGCCGGGACGGGCGCCCGGACTGTCCGGGTCCACGGGCTCAACGCCTCGGGCGCCTACGCGACCGACGACGTCTCAATGAACGGGACCTCGAACGTCGGGACCTCGTTCACCTTCCTCGTCGTCTACCGAATCGAAGTCCTCACGGTCGGCTCGGGCGGAACCAACGCCGGCGCGATTTCTGCGACGGGCGCGACCTCCTCGGGGATTTACGCTTACGCCCTCGCGGGCGAGTCGATCTCGGAGCAAGCGACATTCGCCGTCCCCGCGTCGACGACTGGGCTCCTGCGCTCCTGGCGGACCGAAGTCCTCGAGACCGGGACCGCGGGCGCGATCCAAGCCCAGCTCCAGGTCTGGATTCCCTCGACTCAACCGACTTGGCGAACGATCCAGCGGACGACCGCCGCCGATGGGGCTCCCTCGAACCTTGCCTTTGACCCCCCGCTCGTCCTGCCGGCGACCTCCCGCGTTCGGGTTCAGGGAATCAGCAACGCCTCGAACATCCTCGCCCTGAGTAGCTTCGACGTCCTCCTTCGAACCTGAACCGTGTCCCTCGCGCTCCTGTTCCCGATGGGGCTCGCGATGACGAGTCCCCCGATCGCGGCCTCCGCGACGGTCCTCTCGTTTGGGACCTACGGTCTACGGCCGCGGTTCCCGATCGACACGGTCTATCGGGCGCCGTCGGTCTCGACCAACGTCCAGGACCCCCAGATCGCGCACTATGCCGAGGCCCGCGACCCGCAACGTCGCCGGCCCCGCGTCTTCACCCTGCGCCACGAAGAGGACCGCGCGGGCTGGATCGAGGCCCTTTCGCTCTGGGAGGTCTCCGGCTACGGGACTCGCGCGCTCAACTGGACGATCCCCGACTCCTCTCCGACCGAGTCGATCCAAGTCCTCCTCCTCGAGCGCCCCTCGCTGGCGACCGATCAGTCGTCGAGCGAGGTCTATACGTTCACGGTCCAGCTCGAGGAACTCCTTCACCCGATCCCGTCCTGACCCGTGGCTGACTCTCGCGAATACGCCGCCCTCCTGGCGATGAAGACCCGCCTCGAGGGGATCACGACGGCGAACGGATACGAGACGGACGTCCAGCTCGTCCAGATTTACGACGAGTTCCCCGACAACGTCCCGGAGTTCCCCGCGATCCTGTTCAAGCCGGTCCGCGTCGAGCGACCGGACGACGAGCGGCTGAACCGGGTCGACGCGCGGGTCGCCGTCCCCCTGGTCCTCCTCCTGGAGACCTACGAGGACGCAACGCGCAAGGTCGCGAACTTCGTCGCCGACGTCGAGCGCCGCCTGACCTCGGACCCCTCGACGGGCGCCGTTGACACGACGCTAGGAGGCGCGACGAAAGACCTCCACGTTCGGAACGACGAACGCTTCCAACTCGACGAAGAAAGCGGCTCGCGGCGCGCGGCGGCTCTCGTCGAGGTCGAACTCATCGTTCGCTACGCTCTCGGGAACCCCTTCACCACCGCCTAGGACCCCCTCCAATGACTCTCACCCAACGCCGCGCGATCGCCTTCGGTAAGGAACTCGCCGAGGGGACCGCGATCTCCCTCGGATCCCTGACCGCCTACGAGGTCGCATTCGAGCCGACGATCAATTTCGGCACGCCCAAGAAGCGCCGCCGCCAGGCCCAGGACAAGCTCTCCGAGAAGCAACCGATCCGAGGACTCAACTCGGGCGAGATGAACTTCGCGGTCGAGTACGCCGGGCACAATACGGCGACGAGCGCGCCGGTCTGGGACGACCTCCTCGAGGCCTGCGGAATGCGGCTTGCTGAGGGCACGGTCTACGTCGCCCAGGTCGACGGCAGCGGGATCACGGGCACGATTACCGACGGTCTCGAGCTCACCTACGATACGAGCCAAACCGCGAACGCCTTCGGCGCCTACGTCGACGGCGCGACCTACGTCGTGCTTGAGAACGCTACGGCCGCCCCGACCTCGGGCGCGACCTTTGCGAATGGCGGAATCACCTTCACGGCGAGCGGCGCGTCAATTCGGTCCTACTTCGCGGCGAAGCCCTACTCGGAACGGACCTACCAGATCGCCTACAGCTCGGGCTCGGGCACCTTCGCCGTCGATGACGTCATCACCGGGGGCACCTCGGGCGCTCGGGGACTGATCACCGAAGCGGCCTCGGGCTCGACGGGAACCCTGAAGTTCGTCCCGATCGATGGGACCGGAGCGTTCCAGAACAGCGAGGCGATCTCGTCCTCCGGCGGCGCCTCCGCGACCGCGAACTCGGGTCAGTCGAACCTCTACGTTCCGAGCCTGTCGATGGCTCTCTGGGACAGCCGCCGGGCAAAGCTCATGAAGGGCGCGCGCGGAACCTTCTCCCTGGTCTGCCCGACCGGCGAAGAGGCGCGCTTGAACTTCACCTTCACCGGCGCGCGCGAGGCCGTGACCGACGAACTCCTGCCGTCGATCACGAAGCAAGTGACCGCAGTTCCGCCGGTCTTCGTCGGCGGCTCGTCCTACTTCGACACCCTCCAGAACCCCGGCCTCCGGGAGCTCTCGGTCGACGTCGGCGCGGCGGTCGCGCTTCGGCAAAGCCCGAGCGAGTCTTCGGGCTACATTTCGGCGCGAATCGGCGCTCGAGCGGTTGGCGTCACGTTCAACCCCGAGGCCGCGGCCGAGGCCGAGTTCGACGTCTACGAGAAGGCGCGCGACGCCGAGAGCTTCCAAGCCGGATGTTCCTGGGGCACCGCTGCCGGGAACCGCTGCCTCGTTCACTTCCCGCGCCTGTCGATCGACCAGGCGAACGACGAGGATCAGGACGGCATGGTTCACGACGCGATTTCCGCGATCGCCTTCTCGTTCTCGTCCGACTCGGCCGAGCATGAGGTCGTCCTCGCGATCTTCTGATCGCCCTTCCCTTCCCTCTCCAACCCCAGACCAAGGCGCAACGAATGGTCATCGCAGTCACCCCGAACCGAAAAGTCCCCTACGTCCTGCAGAGCGAGCGAGTCGATCCGGGCAAGGACCAAGACGCGGGCGCTCCCCCGCCGACGACGTTCTTCCTCCGCGACCTGACTCCCGCCGAAGACGCGGAGATTTCGGATCAAGGCGGCGTTCTCCGCGACGGGAACTTCGTCCCGACCTCATCCCTTCAGCAGCTCAAGGCGCTCCGCGTCGGGCTCGTCGGCTGGGAGGGGCTTCGGGACGCGGAGGGGGAGTTGATCCCCTGGCGCGAGGGGCTGAAGGGGGAGGAGCTCGACGAGCAACTCGCGCTCCTGCCGCGCCCGGTCCGCCGGGAGTTGGCGAAGCAGATCCTCGTCGGCCTGACGGTCTCGACCGCGGAAAAGTCCTAGCGGCGGTCCATGACGCCCTCGGCGAACGCGGGACCGGGCCGGACTGCCGGGTCTGCCGAAGGCCGGAGGCCGCCGCGAAGCGCGTCCGCTGGGGTTGCGACGAGCCCGCCGAGGCTCCGCTCTACGAGGTCTCCTGCGTCCTCTGCGGGGGCTCGGACGGCGACTGTCCGCGCTGCAGCGGGACGGGCGTCGTCTCGCTCTACCAATGCGCCTCGGCGCTCCGAGCTTCGGACTCGTTCGTCTCGGAGTTCATGGGCGCCTATTCCGCGTTCCGCTCGCGCGGGACTCTGCCGGCCGCGGGCGGGCTCTGGGATCAGAGCCGCGCCTGGGTCCGGCTCTCTTCGCTCTGCGACGCCGAAATCGGCAAGCTGCAAGGCGACCGCGACCGGACGTTCCTCGAGGACTCGGAAGCGAAACGCCGACGCCAACGCCTAGTCCCTGGCTCCTCCTGACCTCCCCCTGAAATGGCCGACGAATACCTGAAGGCGGTCGCCGAGCTCGAAGGCGACATGCGGGAGCAGATCGAAGAGATCGGCGAGGAGGCCGTCCGCACGGGCAAGAAGGCGAAGAAGGCCTTCGACAAGATCGACAAGGAGGCGCGCGAAGCGTCTCGCAAGATCGAGGACTCGGTCAAGAAGGTCGGAGCGACTTCGGCGAAGGTCTTCGCGGTCATGGGAGCGGCAACGGCCGCCGCCGGCGTTGCTATGAGCAGCGCCGCCGCCGACGCGGAAGAACTTGAGTCCAAGTTCGACGCTCTCTTTGCGGGCTCGGCTGACGATGCTCGAGCTTGGGGCGAGGAGTTCCGTCGGGCCGTTGGGCGCGGCTCGATTGAAACCCGCCAGGCGCTTGCCGACATGCGCGGCTTTACCGAAGGGCTCAAGATCTCGGGCGACGAGGCGACCGAGCTTTCGTTCAAGTTAACCCAGATGGCGGTCGACCTCTCGTCGTTCTACAACGTCGAGCAGGAGGACGCCTCCCAACGCCTCCGGTCGGGCCTGATCGGCAACGCCGAGGCGCTCGACGTCTTCGCGGCGCGGATCTCCGAGTCTCAACTGAAGGAGTTCGGCGAGGAGCAGGGGATCGTCGTCAAGGAACTCTCGGACACGGAGAAGGTTCTCCTTCGGCTGGAGCTACTCCAGAACAAGGTCAACAAGGCGATGGGCGACGCCGAGCGCACCTCGGGATCGTTCACCAACCAAATGCGGGCCCTCAAGGGCGGCCTCGCCGACGCTTCGGCCGAGTTCGGAACCCTGATCAATGAAGGGATCTCGGGGGCGATCGAAAGCCTCGGCGGTCCCGACAAGCTGATCGACCTCTTTGAGGTCGGAGCGGCGGCGGCGGCCGAAATGAGCCTGACGCTCGTCGAGTTGGCCCGCGTTGGGCTATCGGACGCGATCGAGGGAATGGACGAACTCGGCGGGTCGCAGGCCGTGATCCTTCAACTTCGGATCCAGTTCGAACGGCTCCGGCTCGGGATCCGGAACTTCGAGGAGGACTTGGACAGCATGGTCGACCGCTTCGACTTCCTGCCTCAGGTCCGAATGTTCAAGAAGATCGAGGGCGCGTTCGAGTCCCTGGCAAGCAGTCAAAGACAAGCGACCGACGAGCTGATCGCAAGGCGCGAGGAGCTTTCCCTTGCCTTCGACTTCGAGCGAGCGATGCTCGAGGAACTCGAGGAGCAGAGCCCCGCCTGGATGGCTCAGAAGTAGGCGGTCGCCGCGGCGCAAGCGGAGCTCATCGCTTACGACAAGTCGGTCGATCCAGCGATCGCCAAGATCGCGCAGCTCAACGCGCAACTTCGAGGCCTGAAGAATTTCGGCGAAGTCGAGACCCAGGCGAGCGTCGATGTTCAACCGTTCAAGGCCGACGGGTTCTTCGGATCGCTTCAGGAGTCGATGGGGTCAATGAAGCTCCCCGACGACGCTGGGGAAGGTCTGGAAATCGATTCGACCGAGGCGACCGAGGCGATCGCGAAGAGCCTTATGGTCCTGAAGGAAAACGCGGAGGTCGCGCTTGGTGCGCTCGGCGACGTTCGCGACCAGATCTTCTCGGGCGGCGACGGCGGCGAGCCTGAAGCCGAGTCGGGTTGGCTGTCGGGCGTCCAGGAGGCGGCGGACTCCTCGCGCGTCCTCTTCGACCGATGGGCCGAGTCGATGGTCGACGGATCCGCCAGCGCGGCGGACGCCTTCGACGAGTTCGGCAAGCGGTTCCTCAAACAAGCCGCCGCGATCATCCTTCGACAGCAGCTCCTGAACGCCCTCGGGATCTCGTTCGACGGAGGCTTTGGATTCACCGGCGGCGGGCTCTCGGGGGCCCTGGGTCTCGGGGCGGAGAAGGCGGACGGCGGCATCCTGCAAGGCGCCGCGATGGCGAACGGCGGCGTCCTGCCGTTCAACGCCTACGCTTCGGGTGGCATCGCAACGGGCCCGCAACTCGCGCTCATGGGCGAGAATCCGTTTTACAAAGGCGAGGCGTTCGTCCCGCTTCCGGACGGTCGCAAGATCGAGGTCGAGGGCGGCGGCATGGGCGGCGGCGTGACGTTCCAAGTCCAGGCGATCGACGCCGCGAGCTTCCGCGACAAGATCCTCGAGGAGCGCGAGACGTATATCGGCCTGATCCGCGAGGCCGCGATTCGCGACCGAGCGTTCCGTCAAACCCTGGGGCAGGCGCGCTGATCCGATGCCGACGAACGTATGGCCCCTGACCGACACCTTCTCGGATGGCACCGCGGAAGGACTGACCTCGTTCGGAACCGAGTTCAACTCGACGATCGGGCTCGCGCTCTCGTCGAACGTGATCCGGCGCGGGCATTACTGCGTCTTCGAGGAAGTCGACTCGAAGGGGTCGGAGTTCAGCTTCGACCGAGTCCTGATCAACGCCCAGAGCGGCCTAGGCGTCGGCAACTCCAACTCGATCGGCGTCTTGCATCGCCGGTCATACGCTGGCGACGTCAAGGTCGAGGCGACCTTCGTTCTGCGGTCACTGACCGGAACGGCGGACCCCTCTCACTTCCGGAAGGCCGGAGTCTGCGCCAGGGTCCAGGGCGGCTCCCTTGTCAACGACTCGACGACGAACGTCGCGCACGAAGACTCTAGCTTCTACTGGGCTCGGCTTGAGCAGACCGCCGACTGGCCGGCGACGACCTACCGCTTCCAGATCCTCCGCGTCGTCTCTGGAACGGCGACCGTCGTCGTCGAATCGGAGGAGCTGACCTCGAGCGCGATCTCCGGCAACTTCACCAAGGACTTTTCGATCTCGCTCGAGGTCGCGGCGAACGGCTCCGACGTCGACTTGACCGCGACCCTGACCGGGCCGAGCTTCGAGGTCGTCGGGACCTCCGTCGTCTCTCCGACCGCCGGAGCGATGATCCCTGGCGGCCTCAAGATGCGCCGCCTTGGAAGCGCCGCCGGGGCGGTCGCCTCGATCGCCGGAGGAACCTACAGCCAGACCCAATCCCTCGACGCCAACGCTTCGAAGGTCGACCCGACAACTCCGGTCTTCACGATCTCGACCACCGACTCCAGCGGGTCGAAGTTGACCGGGGCGGGTCGAATCGCTCTGACCTCTCAACGGGATATCGGCTTCGGCGTTGTCGGCTATACCGCGCTTCAATGCCAGGAGATCACGGTTCACGAACCGCCGACCGCGGCTCCTTCCTACCGCGAGGCCTGGCGGCGCGAGTTCCTCCAGGTCGACTACGACGGCTTTATCGCCGTTCGCAACTACCAGGGCTCCCAGTTCTTCTACAAGGACGGCGCAGCCGAGAGGCGACCGGAGGGGCGGTTGACGGTCTCGGGAGTGTCGACGCCGGAGTTCGGGACCGGCGGCGCTGGCTTCGCGATGTTCTCCGACAACCTCTCGGCCGATCTCGAGAACTTCGACGTCGGGCTCGAGCTCGCCAACCCGAGAACGCACCGGGTTCGCTTCACGGTCGCGCCGACGCTTTCAGCCGTCGGGAGTTCGCTTGCGACGACGCTCTACAGCCGAGGAGTTCCCGGGTCCTACTCGCTTCGAGTCCCGTTCTCGGGCGCGGGCTCGCTTGTCCTCCTCGAGCGCCAGAACCCGACGACGTCGGCCACGGAGATCATCGGGTCCTTCACTACGACGATTCCGACCGGAAGCTCGTCGGTCCTGGAGTTCGAGGCCTCAACGGATCCGGCGCCCGGAGCGAACGCCCCGGTCCGTCTCCGGGCTTGGCTCAACTCGACCCAGATCGAGTTCACCGCCGGGCTTGTCTCGGGCGGGATCACGATCCTCCCGGACGGGACGGTCGTCGACGCCTCCTCTTCGAAGGCCGGGTTCGGGGGCAGCTTCTCGCATCAAACGCTGTTCACGGCTTCGGAGCCCTCGACCTCGAACTTCGAGATCACGACCGAGCAGATCGTGGAGACGGACGCGGTCGACCCGGACTCGATCGACCCGGACAACCTCTCGGCCTTCGATTGGCCGAGCGAGTGCGACGGCCAGACTGGGACGCTTGCTCTCGAGTACGAATTCCTTTTGGGCCGCGAGGCCGCGGTCCGTCGAGACGACGTTCGCTTCGAGAACGGAACGCCGGGCCGACACCTTGGGGGCATCGCCCCGCGTCGAACCTACCGCGTTCGCCATGCCTCAATGGATGAGGCGCTCGCCCAGGACTGGATCGATTTCTGGGACGCTCATCGAAACGAGATCCCCTTCACCTGGACCCCTCTCGAGGATGGGTTCGCCGGATGCTTCCGCTTCGTGGATGATCAACTCCCCGTCGAGCGGACGGGTCCGGTCTATTCGCTCAACGCCACAATCGAGGAGCTTCGAGGATGACTCAAGGCCTAGACCCCGCGCTTCTGCGCGAGGGCAATCGCGTCCTCCACGACCGCCCCTTCGTTTGGCTCTACGGCCTGACGGTTCCCGATGGGGACGGCCCCGGAAAGGAGATCCGCCTCGCGAAGTCGAACGTCGAGGTCTTCTTTCGAACCGACTCGAGCGGAACTCCTCTGAGCTGGAAGCCCGCCGACCTCTCGTCCAGCGGTTTCGAGTGGGACTCCGAGGGCAACCTCCCCGAATACACGCTCACCATCGGCGACCCGCGGAGAACGATCGGGCAGAAGATCGAGGATTGGAAGTACCTCACGAAGCCGCCGGCGCCGGCTCGCGTGCTGATCGTGAACGAGAACCTCCTGGACAATCCGGACCACGCCCTCGAGGTCCGCTTTCGCGTCTCCCAAACGACCGTCACGCGCGAGGCGGCGACGTTGAGGCTCTCGACCTACAACCTCAACCTGATCCAGTTCCCGCAGGACCGGATCGTTCGCCAGGACTGCCGCCACGTTTACGGCGACGACCGCTGCGGCTTCCTCGTCCAGGACTGGGACCCGGGCAAGGCGCAGCTCGGACAATGCGCCCAAACGCTCGCAGCGTGCAAGGAACGCGGCGTCTTCGAGGCTGCGAACGGATTCCCCGAGATTCACCCCGCTCGCTTCGGCGGCTTCCGGGGCGTTCCGCGGACGACCTCATGACGCTAGAGCTCGCCGAACGCTGGGACCGAGCCCGGAGCATCGCGGCCGACCTCGTCGCCCAGGAGATCCCCTGGTCCCAGCCTGGGGACCCGGATCGCGACCCGGACGGCGTCGATTGCGGGGGGGCCGTCCTGCGCTTCCTGGAAGGCGCTGGGGCTCGCTTCTCGTCTCGACGGCTCTGGACGGTCGAGGACTGGGCTCTCGGCCAGGACGCGGCCCTGGGGAACGCCCAGGAGGTCACGGCGGCGTCAGGCTGGAGCCTGGTCTCCGGGCCTTGCGAGGTCTTGCCCGAGGGCCTCGAGCCCTTCGACGTCATCCTCTCGAAGGAGCAGAGTTCGCCGCTCCACGTTTCCGCGGTCATCGAGCCGCGGGGCGCGCGCCTCCTGACGGCTGTCAAGCCGGTGGGGCTTTGCGTCGTGCGGCGTCGTATCCTCGGCCCGATCCTCGCCGTCTACCGCCTGGAGGGCCTGCCTCGATGATCCGTGCGCTGATTCCCGAGGGCCCCGTCGCCCTCTCCCTGATCGACGACCCCTTCCGCCCGAACTCGAGGCGGTCGAAGCTCGTCCCGTTCCGCGCGGGGATGACCGCCCAAGACCTCGCGGACGCGACCTGGGGGCCGGGAGTGTCCGCTCTCGCGATCTTCCCAGGCCAAGGGAGCGCCCGGCTCGGCCAGGTCGTCGAGGCCGACGAGTTGGGCGCGCGGCTGATCAAGCCGGGCGAGGTCGTCACGCTGGCGCAGATCCCCGAAGGGCTCGAGATCACCCTGGGGTCGATCATCGGGAGCCTTCTGGTTTCGGCTGCCGTGACGCTGGTCACGAACCTCCTGTTCCCGCCGCCGGACGTCCCGACGCCGGTCGAGGAGGACACCTCGAAGACCTACGGCTTCAACGGCATCCGGACGAACTACAAGGCGGTCGGTTCGACGGTCCCGGTCGTCTACGGCTATCACGGCGTCGGCGGTCTCGTGATCTCTCAGGAGGTCGTCGAGGCCTTGGACGTCTCGATCGCTGGCCCGAACAAGGTCTCGCAGACCCTTCGGGTCCTTCTCGCGGTTTGCGAGGGACCGATCAAGTCGATCGGCGGAATCACTTCGGACTCGGACGAGTTGGTCGGGGAGAACCTCCCGGCGGGCTTGAAGATCAACGGGAACACCGCCTCGAACTTGGAGGGCGTCAAGGCGTTCGTCCGCCTAGGCTCGATCGAGCAGGACGCGATCCCGGGCTTCTCGATCGCTTCGACGATTTACAACGTCGGGACCCCGATCGAAAACTGGGACTCGGACGGAATCGCGGTCACGGATTGGAGCCAGGCGGTCTCCTACGACATGCCCGAGGAGGGCGACTTCGCGACCGTCGCGATCCAGTTCCCCAAAGGCCTGTTCAACGTCGACGGCAACGGGAACACCTCGGCATTGACGACCGAGCTTTCGGTTCGGTTTCAGGAGCTCGACGCCGGCGGAAGCCCGATCGGCTCGGCGGTTGAGGTCTTGGGGGGGCAGCCGATCGTTTTCTCGGAGGCGATCCCCTCGAGCTTCACCCGACTCGTTCGCTTCCCGCTCTACGATCCGGCGACCGTCGCCTATGCCGCCGCGGCGACCGGGATCACGCTGGACGGCGACGACGGCGACTTCTGCCGGGCGAACTCTCGGCTTCCCTACGCGGGCGCGAGCGGCAACCCTGCCGCGCCGAACTTCTCGATCGAGACTTGGCACCGGCGGAACAACGTCCCGCCGGATAACGAGTTCCTCTTCTCGCTGGCCGATGGGTCGTTCCAGTCGGTCACGGTCCCGAACTCGATTCAGGGCATCACCGCGCGAATCGTCAACGGGACGCTTCGGGTTCACTGGGGAGACGGGTCGACCTTCGAGACCCTGACGGTCAACGGGTTCAACCTCGCGACGGTCCAGGCGGTCCAGGGCGGAACGGGTACGGGTCCCTGGTATCAAGTCGCCGTGACCTACGAGCTCGGAGCGGGCCCCGCGAACGAAGACCGGCTTCGAGTGTTCATCAACGGAGCCCAGCGCGCCGAGGCCCTGACGACGCTCCGGTGGACCTACCCGACGACCCACGACAAGCTGATCCTTGGGAGCTGGGGCCCGAACCTCGGGTCGCTTCACGGGTTCATTCAGTTCGACCGCTGCCGGGTCTGGGAACGCGCGCTCGCGCCTGCGGCGATCTCGGCTGCCTTCACCTCCCAGAACCCCGAGACCTACTCGTCGACCGACCTCGTCGTCGATTGGACGATGGACTCGAACACGCTCGTTTCCGGAACGAGCTACACGATTCCGGCGAACGGCTCGACCTCGATCACCGGGCAACTTGAACTCCCCTCCGGAAACGGAGACCACCAGTCCGAGGGCGTTCTCCCCCCTGCGTTGACCCAGGGCACGCCGAAGCGCGCGCGCTATCGGATCAGCGTTCAGCGCCTCTCGAATCGCCAGGACACGACCCAGAACCAAGGCTCGACCACGTTCCAGAGCGTGACGATTGGAATCGACGAGTCGTTCACCTACCCCGAGGTCGCGCTCCTGGGCCTCGAGATCCCAGCGCAAGCCGACGCATCCGGAGGAACTCCGGAGTTCTTGATCCCGGTCGAGGGGAAGCTCGTCCGGGTCCGCACCGGAGGGACGACGACCGAGCCGGTCTTCGCGACGGTCTTCAGCCGCAACCCTTGGTGGATCGCGCTCGACCACTACCTGAACCCGCGCGCCCTCGGGGAGTTCCACGATCAAGGCGATTTCGACTTCGACAACGTCCAGGAGGTCGCGGACTACGCCGACGCCAACGTCACGGACGGAACCGCTGCGCTCGAGGCCCAAGGCGCTTTCGCCTACAACCTGTCGAGCGAGACCTGGGAGGCCGTCTTCCTGTCGGAAGACTTCCCCGATACTTGGTTTGCTGGCGAGACCGTCGAGGTCAACGGCCTAGGCGGTCCCCTGACGGCTGCCGGTTGGCCTAGCGACGGCTCCGAGTTCCAGATCGTGCAAGTCTCCGAGACGACCGTCTCGCAAACGACCCCCGCGAAGTCCGTCGAGTTCACCTGGCCCGAGGGCTTGAGCTTCCCCCCGAGCGGGACGGCTACGCCCGACGTCCCCCCGGGCTCAACCTTCCAAACCAAGGCGCCGCGCCACCGCTGCGACATTGTTTTTGATCGTGCGGACGGCAACGCATGGGACGCCCTGCAGAAGATCGTCCGCGCCGGTCGAGGGTCGGCGATCTCCCTCGGCTCGAAGGTCCGGTTCCGCGCCCAGCGCCCCGAGGTTCCGGTCCACGTTTTCAGCGAAGCGAACATCATCGAGGGCAGCCTGACGATCTCGGGGATCTCGCCGGAGGACGAGTTCAATACGGCCGTTGCCGAGATCCTGAACGAGGCGGTCGAGTGGGAGCGCGAGCCGGTTCAGCGGCAAAGCGACGAGCTTCAAGACGCCTCGGACTTCGTCCGCGTTCGTCGAAAGACGTTCCGCCTCGAGGGCGTGACCTCGGCGGCCCAGGCCGCGCGCGAGCTCGACGTCCTTCTTGAGTCGAACGCAAAGCTCCGAGTAACGATCTCGTTCGACGCTTGGCTCGACGCGATCGACCTCGAGCCGGGCGACGTCTTCTTTTTCGCGAACCGCCTCCCGGCCTGGGACTACGGCGGGCGCCTCAAGGATGATTCCGCCTCGGAGAGCGAAGTTCGGATCGACCTGGACGTCACGCTCGAATCGGGCAAGACCTACCGCGTCGCCGCTCGAAGCGCCGAGGGCTTGATCTCGGAGGCTGTTGTCTCCAGCCCCGCGGGGAGCTACTCGGCGGGCGACCCGATCGCCCTCGCGACTTCTCTCGACTTCGAGCCGCAGACCGGCGACCTCTACGTCCTCGGAGAAGAGACCACGACGACCCGCCTGTTCCGGATCACCCGAATCGGGCTCGCGGACAACCTGACGCGCAGAATCTTCGCGGTCGCCTACGACGAGGACGTCTTCACGATCAAGGCGAACGACGTCTCGGCAATCGGGGAGGCGGCGGCCCTGTCGGTCAAGCCGACCGACACGGGCGAGGCGGTCGCTCCGACCCAGATCACGGCGACGGAGGCGAGCGTCTCGGACTCGGTCACGGGAGCCGTTCAGACTTCGCTCTGGGTTTCGTGGGGCGTCCAACCCTCCGACGAGTCCCGCGTTCACCGATTCAGGGTTTTCGTTCGTCGAGTGCGCCAGAACCGAGAGCGCGAAGAGGCGACCGCGCCTTGGAGCCAGGTCGCAGAGCTGTCGGGCCAGGCTCGCGAGTATCGGATCACGGGGTCGCAAGTCACGCCGGGCCAACGTGTCGACGTCACGGTTCAGCCGGTCACGAAGCGCGGCGCGAGCTTCGGCCTCGCCCAACTCCCGGCTTTCCAGCTTCCGATCCGAGGCCGCGTCCGCCGATCCGACACCTTCGACGCTCCGACCGTGACCCGATACGGGCCGGAGTTGAGGATCGAGGGGACCATCGGAAACGGTCGCGGCGGATCCCTCGAGGCTCGACAAGGCGGTTGGCTCCTCGGGCTACCGATCGCGGCTGGAGAGGGCGGCTTCGACGTCCTGCAGACCAACGCCTTCGCCGACGCGAGCGACAACGCTGCGGGGGATACGGCGCTGCCGCTGATCGTTCGCGAGCGACTCGGCTCGGGGTCCTACGCTTCGGGCCAGGTCTACCGCTTCGCTTCGAGCGAGCTGAAAGAGGAGGACGCGCAGAGCGACGACGTCGCCATCCGTCAGGAGGATTTCGGATTCACTTCGACGCCGACCGGCGGAACGAACGCGCCGATCCTTTCCGAGACCGTGATCGACAGCGGGAAGGTCGTCATCGACCCCGCCTCGTCGAGCCTCAATCCGTCTTGGACGTCCAGCTATTTCGACACGGGAGAGGCCGCGCGCTACCGGGTCAACTTCTCGCTCGAGGCGTTCCAGGTTCACCCCGCAACCTGGGAGGACTTCGCCGACGAGGCCTTCGATTCGATCTGGGCCTCGGACTGGACCGCCGAGGGCCCGCTGATCGAGGAATGGGATTCGCGATTCTCGGCGAACATCCGGGCTATTTATGAGGTCCGGTTCTCGAGCACGGCCGACCCGACCGGAGAGGACTGGGTCCGATACCGACCCGGGACCTACTACGGCCGGAGCTTCCAGTTCCGAGTTCGCTTCCGGCGCACCGATACCGAGTTCAGCGTCTCGTTTGGAAAGGCCGCGTTCCGGATTTACCGAGCCCCGTTCGTGGACCCGGGAGACCTTGACGCGGGCTCGCTTCCCTCGAGCCAGCTTCGAACGCTGCAAATCCTCCGGTCGACGGAGGCGAACCGCACCGCGAAGACGCTCGCCGCTGGCGAGCCCTTGTTCACCACCGACGAGGAGAAGCTCTACGTCGGAGACGGGTCAACCGCTGGCGGGATCCAGGTCGGGGGGCAGCGGAACTTCTCGATCGGGCACTCGGCCGGACTGCGCTACTTCGCGAGTAACACGCTGGCGGCTGGCGCAGCGAGCGCGGGCGCCGCGAACTTCGTGACGTTCGTCCCGATCTGCGTCGCCGAGCCGACGACCTTCACGGGAATCGGGCTCAACGTCACGACGGCCGGAGCTTCGACCGTCCGCCTCGGGATTTACTCGAACTCGGGCTCGAAGCCTGGGTCCCTGATCCTCAATGCCGGAACGGTCTCCGTGACCTCGACGGGGCAGAAGACGATCGCGATCTCTCAACTCCTGACCGCGGGCTGGTACTGGCTGGCGGCTCACTTCGACGCCTCGCCGCCTTCGGTCACTTCGACGCCGGCGGGCGTCGGGCATCCTGGAATCGGAGCGGCGACCTCCTCGACGACCCTTCACTCGGGCTACGTCGCGGCCCAAGCCTACGCTTCAAACCTCCCGAGCTCGCCGACCCCGATCTCGTACACCCTTCCGCTGCCGATCGTTTGGCTCCAGCTATGACTCCCCGATCTGAAGGCGGCGGCTCCTCGTTCTCCTCGAGCAAGGTCGAGCCGCCCGACGTCCCGCTCCCGAGCGGAAACGATAAGCCGACCGCGCCGCCGCCCTTCCAAGGGACTCCCGAGGTCTTCCGATCCAGCTCGGTTTCGGAGGAGGGGTCGCCGGTCGTGGAGGTCTACGAGAACGGCGCGCTCCTCTCGAAGATCGATCTCCGCGACCTCGAGGAGGAACGCGCGCGCCTTCGCCGCGTCGTCGACAACCGATCCTGGGCGCTCCTGTCCCCGACGGACTGGTACGTCGTTCGAGCGGCCGAGGCGATCCTTGAGCCGGGGCAGCCGACGAAGCCGGTCCCTCAACCTGTCTGGGATTACCGCCGAGCGGTTCGCTACTTGGCGGCCGACCTGGACACGCTCCTCGCCGCGGCGACCTCGCTCGGGCAGCTCGACGCGATCGATCTGGCGCCGCTCCTGACCTTCGACCCCTTCGTCTAGCTATGGCCCAAACCTACGAGGCGACGCCGGTCGCCGAGACCGACAAGCTCTCCCAGTTCCCCGGGACCGTGAACGGCGAGTTCGACGACCTCCGGGCGTTGTTCTCCGAGACCGCAACGTTCACGGTCGGTCATCAGGGGACCTACCTTGTCGACGCGACCTCGGGCGCGGTCACGGCCAACCTTCCCACGGCGAGCAGCTCCGAAGGCTGGGTCGTCGTGCTCAAGAAGGTCGACGCCAGCGGAAACGCGGTCACGGCGGACGGGAACGGCTCCGAGACGATCGACGGCGCAACGACGAAGGCCCTCTCGTCTCAGTGGGATTTCGTTCGGCTCGTCTGCGACGGGACCGCCTGGTTCATCGTCGGCGAATGAAGCTCCTCGCTCTCTTCGCCCTGGCGCTCCTGGGCTCCTGCAGTCTCCTTCCCGACCGGGTCTATTCGGACGTCTCGAACAACCCCTGGGACCCGCGCCTGACCGATACCGACGAGGTCGTCGTGACGTTCGGCGTCGAGTACGACCTCGCCCCCCAGCGCGTCGTGATCGCTGGGCAGCAGGAGCGGCACCCTTGGGACGCCGGGGCCGCCCTCGGGCTCTGGGAGGGCGAGGAGCCCTCGGGGCCCGTGCCTCTCGTCGTCGAGGACGACCGGATCGCCGAGACGTTGGCGGCCGTCGCCGCGGGCTTGTCCGAGCTCCACGAAGCGACGATCTCGAACGCCCGCACAATGGACGCCCTAGCTCGAGACGCGCGCGCGATGCGCGAGGCGTTCGATCGGGCCGAGTCGTCCTGGGACGCCGTGAATCGGACGCTCCTGGGCGGCGGCGGTCTGACTACCCTCCTCCTCCTCCTTCTCGGTCGCCGGCGATTGTGGCCCGCGAAGCGTGAGGAGGAGGACCCATCGGGCGGCTAGAGCCGCCCCCTCCAACCTAGGCGCCCGGAGGCGCGAATTCATGAAGACTCACCCCCTGGCGAGGTTCGGCCTCGTCCTCGCGCTCGTCGCCCCCTTGGCGGCGTGCGCTCTGTCCCCCGGCGCGGCCGAGCGGGTCGCGGAGCTCGAAGCCGAGCGCGCCGTCCTGGTCGAGCAGCGCGACGCCCTGGCGGCGGAAGCCAAGTCGGCCGCGGACCTCGTCGCCGCCGCCGAGCTTGCCCTCGAGGCTGCCCGAGAGGATGGCGCAGCCGAAGCGATCGCGACCGCAGAAGCGGAGCGCGCAGCGGCCGTCGAAGCGGCGACCGTCCGGCTCGAAGAACTCCTGACGCCTTACGCCGAGGCGGACGCCGCCCTGGCAGCCAAGACGAAGGAGATCGCGGAGGTCGAGGCGGCGGATATCGGAGCGCAGGCCCAGGGCATCCTCGGGCCCCTCGCGCCGTTCATCCCCGCGCCTCTGCAACCGGTCGCCGTTGGGGCGGCCGCGCTCGCGCCCTGGCTGGCGTCCAAGCGATCGCGGCAGCACCTAGCCCGGTCGGCTCGCGAGCTGAATCCTCTCTCCTCTGGGGGGATGGCGCCCGGCGAAGCGATCGCCTCGATCGCTCGAGCCTTCGGCTTCGAGCACTCGAACGAGGACCCGAACGCGCTCCTCGAGGTCGTGCGGGCCAAAGCTAAAGCGAAGGGGCTCGGCGTCGTCCAGACCGCCGAGGGCCTAAAGCTCGTCGAGTTGGGCGCCCTGCCTGACCCCGACGTCTCGCCGCACTCGGGCGCCTAGCGCGCGCCCTGCAACGTCTGGAGCGCCGTTCCGGCCCCGTTCCCCGACGCGCCCGGGGGGCGATCAGGGGCTCGGAGCGGCGCTCCTTCCTTTACCGGAAGCGCGCGCCTTGAAGGTCGCGCAATAGCCGGGCAGCGACCTCGTCTCCCCGCCTCGCCTCGGTCATGGTTACTTGGACCTCGTCGACCCAACCTTTGAAGCCCTCGTCTTGAACGGCCCAAAAGACCCAATGAGGCGTCTTCCCGTCGTCCATCGATAGGCCCTTCCGCTCGTACTTGACGGAGTCGAAAACAGGGCCGGGCAACTCGGCCTGGGCCCATCGGCTATAGGCCTTGGGCCTATCCCGCTTGGTCCAAGGTATCTCCAAGTAGGTCACGCCGCGCCCGACGTTGATCTGCACCCCATCCATCGGACCGCCGTAGAAACGGCCAACCTCGGGCCATTGAAGATCGGGGCGCTCAAGTCCCGGGGGATGCTTCGGCATCCCCGGATCCTTAGCTGCGCCAAACGCGCGCGCAAGGGACGACCGCCCGACGGTCAGGGCGAGCGCGCCGACGGCGCGCGTTAGGAAGTGCCTTCGGTTCATGGTCTCCAGTCAGTTCGGGCGGCATCGTCGCCGCCGGGTCAATCCTAGAACGAAAGCGGGCTCGCGGCGACCAAACCGCGAGCCCTTGATTGGAGACCTGACGCATGAAGCGCAAGGTCCCCCCAGGGTAGCGGCTTGGCCGGGAAGGTCTACCCCCGAGCCGGGGGCCGGAGGAGGGCGTCGAGTCCGCGGACCTGGACGGTCTTCGCGATTCGGAACGCCCCGCGCATGGTCTCAAGCTGGCGATCGGGGCCTCGGCGCTGGGAGCTCTGCCCGAAGGCGTACAGCCAGGAGAGGAGCGAACGGTCCTCGAACCCGACGTCCCGGAGGTCGGCGTGCCAGTTCCAGATCTCGGCGGCGTACCCGACCTGCCTCCAGTTCCAGAGCCCCCGGACCGCCCCCCGGACGAGCAGGGCGTCGCCGTCGGCCGTGTCGAGCGGGATCGCGTCGAAGGCCCGAGCCGCGCCCAGGAGGTCCGCCGCGCGCTTCTCCCAGAGCGTCGCGAGGGTTTGGGCGACGTAGGCCGCCGAGTACCGAACGCCGGGCTCGGGGCGCGGCGCGATCCAAGGGCCGAGCGAGGCGACGCCCCCGTTCTCGGCGACGAGGCCGGCCCAGACCGCCGGGGCGTGGCTCTGATCGTTCGAGAATCGGATCGCCGCGGCGAGCTGCGGGCGCCCCAGGACGTCCGCCGCCGCGCCGCGGGGCCGGTCGACCGAGTAGACCTGGCGCCCGGCGAGGATCGAGTCTCGGCCCTTGGAGCGGCCTTCGATCGATTCGAAGCGGGAGCCCCAGCCCAGGGCAGCCATTTCCTCGTCGAAGGCCTCAAGGACGTCTAGGAAGGCGATCGGCCTCCAGTAGCGCCCCGGCCCGCTGGGCTCGACCTCGGGGACGGGCGGGAGCTTGGCGAGGTCGCGCCGGGTTACTTGGGACGAGGGGACGATCATTCGAAATGGCTTGGCGGGGGCTTGGGGGGTCGGTTGGTGGCGTTGGATGTGGGGGGGATCAGAAGGGGCCGTCGCAGCCCTCAGCCTCGCGGGCGCGCCAGGCGGCGACCTCGGGGTCGTCAGCCAAAGCCTCGGCCGCCTTGCGGTTTTCCTCTTCGATCTCGTCGGAGTCCCAGTCGGAGGGGACAACGTCGCGGGAGCGGCGCTCCTCATCGCGGAAGCGCAGGTCAGCGTCGTACTGACGGGCTTCGGCGTGCTGATCGACGGGATCGGCCCAGTAGGGGATTTTTTTCATGGCTTGGCGGTGGCTTGGGGTGTGGGGGGCTCTCAGCTCCAGCGGACGGCGGCGGCGATGTCATCGCGGAAAGCCTGGATCTCGCGAATCGAGTAGGGGCGGGTTGAGTCCTCACACTTGGAGCAAAGCGCCGCGAGGATCTCGCCGTCGATCAAGGTCCCGCGCAGCTCCTCGCTCGCATGTTGGGCTACTCCGGACCAGCGAGCTTCAATGCCCCTTGCGATGGCACTAACCAATCCGGGGGCGGGGCGGCGAAAGGTATCGGTCTGGGCGGTGGTCTTCATAGCTGGCGAGGGGGAGAGAGGGGGGGAAGGGTTGGGGAGCGTCTCTCGCTCCCGCCGACCTACTTATTCGAGCAAGTGCCCCCCCGGCTGTCCAGCCTAATCGGGAAAACTTCCCACGGATCAGGTAGGGTCTCGCGAATGGAAACCTCCGACCTGCAAGCGACCCGTCTCTCCGGCTTCCGATTCGAAGCCGCCTGGAGCCCGGACGCCTTCCTGATCCTGCGGACTCGCAGCCGCCTGTCCCTCGAGCGAGTGCGAGCGGGCTTGGTCGAGCGCCTTGGTGAGGGCCGCGCGCCCTCGGTCTCGGCCCTTGGACGTTGGAACAAGGACGGCAGCGGCGGGCCGCGAGACCTTGAAACCCTAGGCGCCCTGGCTTCGGTCCTCGGAACGGACCCGGGCGCTCTCTACCGACCGACGCCGAGGACCTTGGTCGAGCTGGCGGAAGTCGAGATCCGATAACCCCACCCCTGGAGACCTGACCATGACCCGAATTCCCACGACCCCCCCGGACCTCGTCGACGCCGAGACGCTCGCGCGCTGGAACGAAGCGCGCGCGGGGGGCATCGGAGCCAGCGAGGCCGCGGCCGCGCTTGGCTTCCCCGAGGCCTGGAGCGACCCGCTCAAGCTCTGGGCCGAGAAGACCGGCGAGCTCGACCGAAGCCAACCGCTCGACGACGCGACGCGCGAGCGGCTCTATTGGGGACACCGGATGGAGCCGGTCCTCCTCTCGGAGTTGAGGCAGCGACTCCCGTTCTCGACTTCGCTGGGGGACGCGGACGCTCCCAAGTTGACGGCCGACAAGGTCGCGGAGTGCGGCGCTCTGGGCACGATTTACGCTTCGCCCGATCTCCCCTGGCTGCGCTCGACCCCTGACGCTTTCGCTCGGGCGACCGAGACCTTCGACCTTGAGGGCGACGACGGCGAAGGTTTCCGCGTCGGCGAGGGGGAGTTGGGTCTCGTCGAGATCAAGACGTCGAGCGCGTACGTCGCCGACCAATGGGAGGGCGGTCCGCCCGAGCACTACCTTTGCCAAGTGTGGCAATCGCTCGCGGTCTTCGAGCTTCCCTGGGCTCTCGTCGTCGTCCTGGTCGGGGGGAACGACTTCCGGGTCTACGGCGTGCGCCGGTTGGACGAGGACGCGGAGACGGGCCTCATGGATCGCCTCGGCGAGTTCTGGGGCTACGTCGAGAGCGGCGAGCGTCCGCCCCAACCCGAGAAGGGGGACCCGGGCTGGGCGAAGCGCCTCGAAGCCCTCAAGCTCCTACACCCTTCGGACAACGCCCAGCCGGTCGTGATGCCGAAGGAGACCTCGAAGCTCCTTAAGCGTCGCGAAACGCTGAAGCAGCAGATAAAGGACCGCGAAGCCGAAATCACCGAGATCGAAGGCCGCGTCCGGGAGGAGCTTGGAGATCATGCCGTCGGAGTTACGCTCGACGGCAAGTTCACGGCGACGCTTGCGACCGTATCGGTCAAAGGCCGAACGCAAACCGTCGAACCCTACAGTTACCGAAACCTTCGACTCGTTCAGAGCAGCTAGGAGACCTGACCATGACCCAGAGCAAGCAAACCAAAGCCGTCGCGGCGGTCCGCGACACCCTCGAGGGCCTCGGCCCGAAGATTCAAGCGATCGCGCCGAACGCGCTCAACCTCGAACGCTTCGTCGGCGTCGTGACCCATGCGGTCCAGAAGACGCCGAAGCTCCTTGAGTGCGACCCGACCTCGCTCCTGTCTGCCGTCATGGAGTCGGCGGCCTTGGGCCTGACGCCTTCGGGCGTCTTGGGCGAGAGCTACCTCGTCCCCCGCGCCGGCGCCGTGAACCTTCAGGTCGGATACAAGGGGCTCGTCAAGCTCGCGCTCGAGAGCGGACAGGTCCGCCAGATCGTCGCGCGCCCGGTCTACGCGAAGGATCACTTCCGCTACTCGTTCGGCCTCGAAGAGGACACCTTCGAGCACGTTCCGACCGAAGACCCCGAGCGCGGCGACGTTGTCCGCGCCTACGCGATCGCGCGCATGGTCGAAGGGCCGGCGCAACTGGAGGTCACGGCGCTCGCCGACATTCTCCAGGCGAAGTCCGTCGCCCAGACCTCGAACGTCTGGAACCAATGGTTCGGAGCGATGGCGGCGAAGACCTCCGTCCGGCGGCTCTGCCGCCTCCTGACCCTCTCGCCCGAGTATCACCGGGCGCTCGCGATCGACGACGGCGAGGTCGCGCCCGGCGAGAACCGGGACTTCGGGCTCGGCGGGAAGACGGTCGACGTCCCGGTCAAGTCCAAGGCGGCGAAGGCGGCCGACCGGCTCCGGAAGCCCGAGACGAAGCCGGAGGAGATCGAGGAGCCCGAGAGCGTCCCCGAGCCGGAGGAGGAGCCGCCCAAGCCGGACGCCGACCCGATCCTCTCGGACGAGGAGAGCCCTTGGGCGGACACCCAGCAGGAGACCGCGGCCCCCGAGACCGAGGAGGCCTCCGAGGCAGAGCAGCCCGGAGAGCCCGAAACGGAGCCCCGCAAGGCTGGCAAGGCGACGCTCGGGAAGTTGCAGGGCGCGGCGAACCGCGCCGGCGCGACGCCCGAGCAACTCGAGCAGCTCGCCGTCGCGGCCGGAGCCGACTCCCTGGACTCCCTGACGATGGTCCAGGCCCGCGAGGTCAAGGGCTGGCTTGAGGGGAAACGCTGGGTCGAACTCGTCTAGAGCCGCCGCGCCAGCTCCGGGAAAATATCCCGGGAAACGCTCGACCCTATTCGCCCCCCGCGAGTAGGGTCGAGCTCGTTCGGGGGCTTTCCTCCCCCGGGCTCCCTTCGAAAGAAGGGGGGAAGGACGAGCGGGCCGCTCGGGGGAGTGGCCCGCAACCCGGGCGCCTAGTATGGGCGCCCGGGTCTTCCCCTCCCTTGAACCCTGGAGACCAACCCATGAAGCAAACCCTCAGTCTGATCCTCGCCCTTTCGGCCCTCCCGTCCTGCGCGACCATCGTCGCCGCGCCCCAGGGCCCGATCCCGATCACCTCGAACGTCGAAGGCGCCTCGTTCGAGACGTCCGAGGGCATGAAAGGAACGACCCCCTCGACCTATCAGCCGGTGGAGACCCATCGACCGTTGACGATCACGGTCTCGGCGCCCGGATACGAGAGCCAGGCGAAGACGCTCAAGCCGCAGATCTCAAACTGGATCGTCGGGAACATCGTCTTCGGCGGCATCGTAGGCGGCCTGATCGATGCCGTGAACGAGGAGACGCGCCGCCTCCCGGTCGACCCGCTGTTCTTCGACCTCGTTCCGGTCGCCGCCGTTGTCGAGACCGAGGAGGGCTGATCGATGCCGCGCTCACCCTACACCCCGATTTCGGCGTCGGACGTCATCCCGCCGACACGCGCGATCGACTCGGCCGCGAAGGAGACTGTTCTCGCGTTCCTTCGAACCCGGCAATGTCCCGCCCTCGCCGGAGCGATCAAGCACGGGACCCGATTCAATTCCGCGAGCTACGTCCACCAGATCTGCCGCGCCCTCGCCGTCGAGGGGAAGGTTCAGGTTTTCAAGAAGGTCGCCAGCGGGCAACTGCGTTTCTACAAGCTCGCCGAGCAGGACGAGGCTGGGTCCCTCTTCGCGTCGGATGCGCCAGCGCCAGCGGACGAGGAGCAACCCGAGGAGGTCGCGGACGATAGCGTCGCTCCGGAGGCGAACGCCCTGGGGGGCATCGCCGACGCTTTGCGATCGCTTGAGGACTTGCCGGAGGCTTCCTCCGCGGACCTGCAAGCCTACGGCTTCCGGCTGGAAGAACTGGACCAGTTGAAGGACGCGGTCGTCGACCTTACGCGGCGGGCTTCCGTCCGGCTTGCCGAGCTTCGTGCCGACCGCGCCTTGGAGATCGTTTCTAACTCTGACGATGACGACGGCCCTCTTCCTCAAGCGGTCCAGACCTTGATCTCGATCCACTATTCCATTCGCGACCTCCGTTCGTTCCTGGGGGCCGCCTAGCCTTGAACGAACGCCTCACCTTTGCAGGGCGCGCGCTTGTCCTGATCGCCCTCCTGTTCATCGGCGTATCGTTTGCCGTCCTCCTGACGACGCGCGGCGAGATCGCCCGACCTCTGGCTCAAGTAGGCGTTCTCGCGGTTGGCGCGGGCGTCGGCCTGCAGCTTGTCACCGAGCGCGGCTCGGACTCGGCTCCGTGACCGACTCTTTCGAGCTGTTCATTCCCGGGCCCCTCCCGCCGTCCTTGAACGGCGCGGGGGGCCTTCAGCGTTCACACTGGGCAAAGACCCGGCGGGTCAAGAAGTCCTGGGTCAACCGCGTCACCGCCGCCTGGCTGGCTTCGGGTCGGCCCCGGATCGTCGGCCCGATCGGGATCGAGATCGTCTTTTGGCTGCCCCCCGGCGCCAAGTTCCTAGACCCGGTCGACAACCTTCCCGCACGCTGCAAACTCCCGCTCGACGCGCTCGTCAAGACTGGCGCGATCGAGGACGACTCTCGCCGCATTGTGCGGCGGAATGCGGTCTATCAGGACCGAGTCGATCGCCTAGACCAGCAAGGGATTTCCTTCTCGGTCGCATCCTTCACCCCCAAGTCATGAGCGAAACGAAAATCAACCTCTCCGACGCCGAACTCGCCGAGGCGATCGGCTACCTCATTCGCATCGACCAGAAGTCTCAACTCCTCCGCGACGCGGGCGAAGCTCTCGTCGTGTTCGCCGAGGAGTTGGAAGCCGACGCGGGCGGCTTGACCGAGCTTCTCGGCAGCGAGATCGCCGAGGACAACTCGCCGCCGGTAGACGATGAGCCTTCGATCCTCCCCCCGATCGACGCGCCGGACGAGCCGATTCCGCAGGATCCCGACGCTCCCTTGCATGGGCCTTTTGATCTCGGCGGCTCCTACTCCTGGATGCCGCAACGCTACGAGATCCCAGCCGACGAAGTTCCCGATTGGGCCTGGGCCCTTTTCGCCGGTCAATCTCTCGGGGACTTGCTCCTGGCGATCGATCTGAACGACGAGGAGGAGTTCGAATCGATGCCGAACGTGACTCCGCGGTTCACCGCTGGCTGGAACTCGGGCGACCTTGTCGACCTGGCCGAACTCGGAGCCCGAGGCGCAAGGGAAGTCAACCCGGGCACCCTGAACGGCGTCGAGCACCGCGGACCCTTGCACTACGTTCGCGCCTTCAACGCGACCGGGACGCTCGAGGACATTCACGCCTACCGCGTCGGAGACTTCTTTGCCGGCCGCGAAGGTCACGTTGTCTACCTCAACGCGGCCGCGCTCCCCGGAGTCCCGACCCGCGTCTCGCGAATCGTCGGCGTCGGTCAGGGGGCGCAGCTTGTTCAGATCGTTTGGCGTGAGACCGAGGACGGTAAGCCGGTCAAGCTCCCCCTCGCTTTCTGGCCCGAGAACGTTCCGGCCTCGACGCTCGCGCTCGACCGTCTCGTCTCGATCGACGGAGGAACGATCACCGAAGGGAACTCGGTCCGCGCGAGCTGGCCGATCTCGATCTTCACCCCCGGGCATGAGTTGATTCAGATCGACAGGGCTTGGGTCCGGACCAATCTCGCGAAGCCGTTCACGAAGCCGGGCAAGGGCGAGTGCAGAAGCCAGGGAGCCCTGATCGTCGAGAACGACGGCAAGCGCGAGATCCGCTCGGGTCGCGTTGAGTTGACGGACTTCCGCTTCGACGTCACCCAGCCCGACTCGGCGGTCTGCCGGTTCGGCGACGTCGACGAGGTCGATATCGACGGAGGGTTCATTCGCGAGCGTGTTACCCAACGCGGGATCGGCATGGTCTCGAACGTCGGGCGGCTTCGCATCGGCCCGGACGTCGACTGGAGCGGCCCGATCCGGGTCTTCGATCCGTCGAACCGCTGGGGTTCGCCGATCGCGATTTATGAGCATAAGGCCGGCACGACGACCGAAGTCCTGGGGCCTCACGCATGAAGAACGAGAGCGAACGCGGTCGCCGCTGGGCCGACCGCTCCGACCGGGAAGGCGGCAACCGCGAGAAGGCGTTGCGCGAGCGCAGCGTCCAGGAGAAGGCGGCGTCAGAGCCCAAGCCGAAACCCAAGGCCCGGCCCCTCTTCGAGGGCGCCGACGACCCGCCGCCGGCCTACGAGCGCGACTGACCCGTAGCCCACCGATGAGACCCGAGCGGGCGTCCCTTTCCCTGGGGGCGCCCGCTCGCTAGGTTCGACCCTCCAGTCGGCGGCGAGCAGCGGCGAGCGCGTCTCGCGTCTTCCGAGAGCTTGGCGGCGGGTTTGACTCCCGCCTCGCCTCCGACCCCTTACAACGAAACCGGCCCCGAGGTCCGAAAACCTCGAGGCCGAAATTCTTCGCCTGGCGAGTCCCCACTCCCAGGCGCGGAAAGGACCTCGCGCATGAATCAAAACTCGGCCCCTTCGCGGGCAAACCTACCCCAACCCCTAGGGTCCGTCGAGACCCGGACCCCCCAGATCTCGGGCCTTCCCGCTTTGGGGGCTCCAGAATGAGGGTCGAAGGTCGAGGCCGCGCCCGGAAGCCCTCGAGGCTGGGCGGCGCGCAGGGATTCCAGCGCCTCCAGCGATGGCTCGTCGACCGCGGCGCCCCGATCCGGGGGCTGCCTGGAGCTGCGGCGCTGGACCTTGGAAACGGGATCCTGGCGCGCGAGCTTGGCGTCTCGGATCGATCGATCCGGTCTTGGCTCGCCCGGCTTCGCGAGGAAGGGCGGCTCTCGGCCTGGACTCACGCTCGGAAGGTCGCCGGGGCCTGGGCGGGCCAGGTCCGCGTCCTCGTCATCCATGAGCCCGGGATGGGCGCCCAGGCCGAGCTCTGGGGGAAGACCGCTCGGGTCCGCGCTCGGGGGCATTGGCGCGACCTCTCGGCGTTCCGATTCACCGGCGCGGCCGACGTCCCGGTCGAGTTGCCGGCGGCCCCCGCGCGCGGCATGGAAGGCGCCACGAAGCGCCGTCGCTTCCGCACAGCATCCCCCGAGAGCCCCTACGGGGCTCCGGGGGAGATCGAGGCCCCCTCCGGCGCGCGCGAGGCGGAACCTACCTCGCCTCCGAAGCTCCGACCTCCGGCGATCCGCGCAGCCCGGCGGCGGCTTTGGGCCTTCGGCCTTCGGGGGGACGGCCTGGACGCCGTCTCGGGCTACGTCCAGCGGGCGCTCGAAGCGTTCCCGGCGAGCGAGGCTCGGATCCTGGGCGACCTCGAGGCGCTCGAGGACCGCGCCCGGCGCGCGCGCTGCGGCCCCGCCCGGTTCATCCTGGGCGCGCTTCGGCGCGGCTGGGCCCCTTGGGACGAGCCCAGCGGACCGCGCCCGGATCTGCCGAGGCTTACCCCGGACCTCGTCGCGATGGCCCGGCTTGGGATCCCCGACCCGGTCGCGGCCCGGACACCGCTCGCCGAGGCGCGCGAGGTCTACGCCTGGGCGCGCGAGGAACTCGCGGCGATGGGCCTCGGGCGCGCAACGATCGGGCGCTGCCTTGCCGAAGTTCGGCGCGTCTCTGGGAAATTGTCCCGCCCGGTCGGTAGGCTGCGGCCCATGATTGGAGACCTACTCGCAACCGCTCGGCGCCTTGGGCGCGACCCGGGAGCCTACGTCGTCGCCGCCCTGCGGAACGGCTGGGGGCCCTGGGCGCAGGCCCAGGCTCGGCCGACTCCCCGCCCGCTGCCGCCGACTCGCGCCGAGGCGCTTGCCGCTCTGCGGGTCGCAAAGGCGAAAGCTGTCGCCGCCCTGGCGCCGCCGGCACCCGACGCCGCCCCGCGGCTCAAGTTGAATTGGGTGATCCTGGAGCCCGCCAGCGAGGAGGCCGCCCGATGAGCGCCCCCGAGCCCCCCCGCGACCTCAACGCCCAGGCCGAGCGCGACGTCGTCTCGATGCTCCTCGCCTTCCCGTCTCACTTCTCCGAGGTCTCCGACCTCCTGGAGCCGGACGATTTTGGGACGCCGCTCATGCGGCGCGTCTTCGGAGCGATGCTCGACCTCTACGAGCAGAGCGACCCGATCACGACGGCGGGCGTTGGCGAGCTGATCGAGCTGGAGACCGGCCGATCCCTGACGCGGCCCCAGGCCGAGGAGTTGATCTCCCTTGTCACGGAGGCGACCTCGGCGGCGATGCTGCCGACTCACGCTCGGACCGTCCTCGAACACGGGACGCGGCGCCGGGCGGGATCCCTGACCGAGGAGGCAACCGGCCGCCTGCGGGCCCTCCCTCTCGGGATGAGGGCGCGGCACTTGGAGCAAGGCCTCGCGGATTTCGCGGACGAGATCCTGCAGCTTCGGCGACGGCTTGCTCCGAAAGGCCGGGTCGAGACGACGGCGAAAGGCCTCATCGAGAGCCTCAAGGCGAACCTCGACGCCGAGGTCTCAAGCGAGGGAATTCCGACCGGCCTGTCCGAGATCGACAAGATCCTCGGGGGCTACCGCTCGACGGAGCTGACGGTCATCGGCGCGCGGCCTTCGGTCGGCAAGTCGGCGATGCTCCTGCAGCTCTCGCTCTCCCTGGCAGCTCGACGCTGGAGCCGGTCGGGCGTCAAGGATGAGCCCCGCCGCGTCCTCTACGTCTCGGTTGAAATGGGCGCGGAGCAAGTCGGGATTCGGGTTCTGTCGAACCTCGCGAACGTCAACTCGCGCTCGATCTTGGAGGGTCGGCTTACGACCGAAGAGCGCGAGCGCGTCGAGGAATGCTGGGCCTCGAATCCCGTCGAGACCGTGACATTTCTGGAGCAGATCCGCGCTCGACCTCAAGACGTTCGGTCGGCGGCGTTGCGCGTCCAGGAGGAGCACGGCCTCGACGTCGTCGTCGTCGACTACCTTCAACGGATGCGAGTCCCCAGAAGGAAGAACCAGGCGCGATACGAGATCGTCGGCGAGGTCGCCGCAGAACTGAAGGAGTTGGCCCGCGAGTTGGACGTCCACGTGATCACCGCGGCCCAACTCTCGCGCGACTCCCAAGACCGCGAGCCGATGCTCTCCGACCTTCGAGAGTCCGGCGACATTGAGCAGGAGGCCGACAACGTCGGGCTCCTCTGGCAACCCAAGGACGCCGACAATCGCAAGATCGACGGGCGCCTCGATCTGATCTGGGCGAAACAACGTCAGGGCCCGACGGGCGTTTCGGAGCTTCGCTTCGACCCGTCCCGATCCTCGATAGTGGACGCGAGCCCGATCGAGAGTCATTCGATTTCATTCTCTGGAGATTGACCCATGCACCCGAGCGACGAAGCGCGACGAGCCCTTGCGGCCGTCGCTGGCCTTGAGGCTAAAGAGGCGGGCGGAAGCCCGGAGGAGATCCGCGCCGCAGAACAAGCCGCGCTAGACGCCGCGCCGGACTCCGGGCAAACTATGACGCCCAAGGATGCTCGCGACCTTCTGCGCGAGCTGCGGCGGATCCGGGTCGCGGCGTCCCGGCCGCACCCGGTCTTGCTCGCCGCGATCTTCGCGGCTTCGGACGAAGTCGGTGATTTTGGGGACGCGCTCGACAACGCCGAGGGGCTTCTCGCCTTCTACGACGACCGTGAACGCGAGCGCCGCGAAGCTCGGGAGCAGGGCGGCGGCGATGACTGATCGCATCCCCCCGGAGATCCTTGACGCGATGCTCGATGAACTCGAGAAGTGCGCCCGGGCGCACGGTCGGAAGGCGCAGCTCTGGCTGGCGCTGGCTCTCCTGATGGCCTTTGCTTCCGGCGTCGTTGTCGGGGGGGCTTTCTAGTGTGGCTGGCTCCTTCGGCGATATTCGAACGCTCTCGCTCTGCAGCGGATACGGCGGCCTTGACTTGGGGCTCTGGCTCGCGCTCAGAAGGCGAACCCGAGCTTTGGCTTTCGTTGAGCGGGACGCTCGAGCCGCGGCCTCGCTCCTGGAACGGATGGAAGAATCGGCCTTGGATCCGGCGCCTATCTTCGGCGATCTGTTCGCCTTCGACGGTCGACGATTGGCTGGATCGGTCGACGTCCTCGCTGCGGGCTTCCCCTGTCAGGACCATTCAGCCGCCGGCAACCGAGCAGGAGAGGACGGCGAGCGAAACCTCTGGCCGGAAGTCCTGCGAATCGCCGACGAGAGCGAAGCTCCGATCCTGTTCTTCGAGAACGTCCGCGGCATCCTCTCAAGCGTCGGGCGCCCTCCCGTACCGGGTCTGGACGGCGAGCGGGTGGGACGGTCCGACGGCGAGCCTGTTCGGGGCGGGTTCCTTGCCGGGGTTCTGGGAGACCTGGCCGAGCGCGGGTTCGATGCGGAGTGGAGCTTGCTATCAGCGGGAGACGTTGGAGCCCCGCACCGGCGAGAGCGTTGGTGGCTCCTCGCGGCGAACCGGCAACGCCTTCGACAGCGGGGACCTGCAAGCGGCGGCCCAGTCGTGGGCCACGCCAACCGCCGGGGACTCCAAGGCGTCGGGCTCGAGGACGACCGAGGACTCGAAGGCGCATCCCGGAACGTCCCTCATAGATCAGATCCACGGATCCAGCTCTGGCCGCCCGGCCCCAGCGAGCGCGAAGCCTGGGCCCGAGTCCCGTCCGAGGCTCAACCCGCGTTTCGTGGAGGGGCTGATGGGCCTGCCGCCCGGCTGGACGACCGCGACCGCCTCCGAATGCTCGGGAACGGAGTCGTCCCGCTCCAGGCCGCCCTCGCGTTCCGGGGGCTCGCCCGCCGTTTGGGCCTCGATGGGTTGGGCTGAATGGTCCGACGCGGCCGAGGCCGAACTCGACCGGCTAGACGCCGCCTTGGGAAAATTTCCCGAGAAAGCTTGACCGCTGGGCGGGAGTTTGGCGAAGTAGGTTCATCGCCGAGGCGCTCCCGCCCTGGCCCTTCCCCAACCGGAGACCCGACCATGAGCACTCAAGGAAACCAGACCCCGAAGCCCGAGTTCCCCTTCCCTACCTTCCCGAAAGGCTGGCGCTTTCGCGGCTTCAAGACCTTCCGCGGCATGGAAGCCCAAGGCTGCGAAGTTGTTCTTCAGAAGCAAATCGGCAAGGGATGGCAGGACGTTGCACTTTTGCTCGACCGGGGCGACGGCGGTTCTTGTAGCGTTCAATTTTATTCATGCGCGGGAAGGCCGATCTACGCCGAGTTTGAGCAGGAGAAAGTCGGACAGGTGCGCGACTGGTACGCCTACCTCTGGGGCTTCAAGCCTGAATACTGCGAGCATATGTTCGAGATCTGGCTTCTGGGCGCTGCCGAACTTGCGAACGAGTTCAAGAAGGGCTACTTCGCTGCGCTTCCCGCTCGGGACCCGAGTTCGCTCCTTATGTTGAAGACGGGCCGAAGGAAAACGCGCAGCGGCGAGGTCTCTAAGGCGGAAGCCGAAGAGATGGCGGGCTGCGAGCTTTACACCGCAGAGGAGTTTATGAGCGGCGCAGAATGGACGCCTGACGCTTTTTGCAGGCAAGAGCCCGCGACCCCGTTCGCTTCCTGAATCGTTGAATCCCGGAGACCCGACCATGCCGCCCGTCAAACACAAAGTTGAGAGCCTTCTCCCCGAAGACCTCGACGAATACTCGGTCACAAGCCCCGCGACGATCGCGATTCGCCGCCTGACCCTCTTTCACCCTGACGCAGCCGCCCTCGGGGCCGATCGCGTCGAGGCGTTCGTCGAAGTCCAAAAAGACGGCTACCTCCTCGTCCTTGGGAACTCCTGCGAGCATTTCCCCCACGGGGAGAAGGGCTGGGAGTCCGCGACCTTGGCGGCGATCCGAGGGATCTGCGAGCTTTACGGGCTCGACCCCGATCCGAGCAACTGAGACCCGCGCCTGGCGCTTGTCGCGCTGGGCGCTGGACCCCTGAAGGTTCCGAGGCGCCGCGTTTTGAGTGCGCGTGGCGTCTCGGCCTTCCCCTTACCTGGAGACCAGACCATGACCGCCCGCGAGACCCTTTGGCTCGTCGAAGCCTGCAGCGCCGCCCATTACGAGCTGGGCCCCTTCCGCGAGACCTTCTACGCCCAGACCGAGGCCGAGGCGATCGACGCCTTCGAGGCCTGGATGATCGAGACCGGGCTGGACGAGGCGGTTGCGCCCCGCGCCCGGCCCTTGCGGCTTCCGAGCCCGTCGCTCTACGCTCACCTTCGCCGCAACCCCCTCTCGCCCGACTTCGCGGGCGACGAGGAGCCGACCCGTACCCCCGAGATCTGAACCGATGAACGCCGCCGCAGCCCTACTGATCGCCGCCCTCAACGACGGACCCGCCCGCGCCTGGGGCGGGAAGACCACCGCGAGCGGTTGGGTCGTCCCGTCCTACCTCCAGACCCGGATCCTTGAGGCCGCCGACGAGGAGACCCCGAGGATCGTGGTCGACGTCGCCAACCGCCGCCCGCGAGCCCTTCAGGACGTCAACGACGGCCAGGTCCGCCGCATGGTTCGCGGGACCCTGATCTCGGTCCGCGAAGCCTCGGAGATCCGCTCGACCCTGGAATCGAAGGCCAAGAACGAGCCGGAGCCTGCGCCCGAGGACGACGACGAGGACGAGCCCGCGCGCTCGCCTCAAGCCTCGCCCGCCTAAAACTGCGGGGGGCGCGTTCGAGGGCCTCTCGGCCCTCCGCACCTTGCCCCCCCCCGGAGCGCGGGTTTCGGGAGAGGCCCGCTTTGTAGGCCCGCCCCCCTGGCGAGAGGGGGGGCGGGCCGTTTCATTAGGGCTTTCCCTAGGGCGTTTGCCCTACGGGGATTCCTTGGCAGCGCGGCGAGGAAAACGCCTCAAGTTGAAACGCCAAGGCCCCCGAGTGGGATCCCCTAGCTGCAGCTTTGCCCTATGCGCTTCTTCGCCGCCTTCTCCGTTGCTTTGCTGGTCGCCCTCCTGGTTCTATGGCGAGCGGAAATTCGAACCGTCCGCCTGTTCGAAGGTCTGGAGACCCTCCAGCAAGCCCAAGACCGAGAAGCGATGAACAATCCTCAAACGCTTACAACGACCGTCGTGACGCCCGACGGCATCACGGTCGTCGTGACGACAACCTGCCTTCCCGGCGAAAGCTACGCCGACTGCGCGGCGCGTCACCTGGCGATGGTTCGAGCGGTCAAGGCAGGCACCCCCCCCCAGGGCGGCGAGTAGCGTGTCGCCGGCGGAAGAAAGCCCGAAGGCGATACCGCTTCGGGTCGGGACGGTCATTCCCGCGGCGTCCTTCGTGACGTTCGTCTTCGGCGCGATCTGGTGGGCGGCTTCGATCACCGGGCGCCTCGAGGTTTTCGAGGAGCAACTCCACGGGATCGCGTCGAACGTCGAGACGATCGCGAACGGGACCTGGACCGACGCGGAGCATACGGTTTGGGTCGGGGCGGCAAACCTGCGCTGGGCGAGCTGGCAACGCGAGCTTGAGGTCGCGCTCGACGACCTGGGCGTCGACCTCGAGGCGAGCGAGATCCCGAAGTTCGAGCTCCCCTCGATCTCGGACGTCTTCCACGACTAGAGGCCGCCTAGACCGGCGGCTTCGGGGCGCCTAGGCTAGGCCTGGAGCCTGACCCATGCGAAACCCGACCGAAGCCGCCCTCGCTGATATCGTCGCAACCGTCGGTCGCGCGCTGGATGCGCTCGGCCCCGCAAGGGTCGAGGCTCGGCTCGTCCGCGGCGTCCCGCTTCGCTTGGAGTTGTTCCGGACTGCGTTCGACTTAGACCCCTTGCGAGGCAGGGTCCCTGGCGAGGCGACGGTCGAGGAGTGGCTGACCCGCGCGACCCGCGTCGCCGCGGCCGGGTTTATCGAGACGCCAGCGCCGACGGTCGAGGCTGGCTGGGAAGGGAGTTGTTTTCGCGTTCGGGTTTCCTGGACGCCCGAACGGCTGCCTTGGGGGGGCGTCCTGGTCCCCGACTCGATCCCGCGCTCGGGGTCTCTGGGAAAAACTCCCAGGGTCGGCTAAGGTTTCGAAGCCCGAGGCGCCGAGGATCCACCTAGCGCCCGGGACTCGCTCGGGCTCACTTGGAGACCCGACCATGACCCGACCGACCGAATTCCCCACCGATCCCGAAGCCGCCGCCCGTCGAGCTCTGGCGCTCGAGGCGTTCGATCAGGCTCGCCGCTCGCTTGACGCGATCGCGCGCGACTCTCTGACGGGCGCTCTCGCCCCGCCCGACGCGCTCGAGCGCGCCCTCGTCGTTCTGCGCGACCTCTCCGACGTCTTGCCCGAAGGCGACGCCGCTTCCGATTCGATCGCCCGCATCCTTCCCTGGATGGGCGGTCTCCCTTGGGGTCGCGTCGCTGCGGCGACTTCGATCCTGGCGACCGGGACCCAGAGCTGGGCCTGGGCGCCGATGATCGAGCCGGCGATCGAGTCCCTAGCCGAGGCTGCGGCATGAGTTGGCGCCAGGAGGACGGCGGCTGGGTCCTGAAGGTCTCGGCGATCGCGACCCGGCCGAAGCTGGAGCGCTTCGAGATCGCGGCCGACGCCCCGGTTTTCGTCACGCTCGTCGCCCGGATCGCAGTCGCTCCGGCCGAGGCCGCGCTTGAAGTCGACGCCGACCTCCTGATCACCGAGCAGGGCCCCGGCTACACTCGGACCCTTTACACCGTCGGCGACCTCCGGAACGCCGAGACGGCCCGCCAGACCGCGGAGCGCCTCGTCTCGATGGAGTTCGGCAAAGCCGACCCTTTGTTCGGGGCTCCCTGGCCGACGCCGGGGGGCCTTCGACCCCTTCCCAACTACTAAACGGAGACCTGACCATGATTCACGGAGTCAACCTCGCGCCGGCCGAGTCCGTCGGCTACCTCGCGTCGCTCGACGTCGCGACCCTAGCGGACCCCTGGCGCCCCTACGACTGGGCCGCCTACAAACCCGAAGGCGACAAGGAGATCGGCGCCCAGTTCGACGGCTGGGTCACGCTCGCGCCTGGCGAGGCCGCTTGGATGATGATCCTGAAGAGGATCGATCAGCCCGGCTACCGACCGGGCCCGATGCAACTCTCGCTCGACGTTCACGATCGGGCGTTGGAGGGCGACGTAGAGGCGGGCCAAACGTGGGCCCTGCGGCTCACCGGAGGGGTTTGGGTCGGCGACCGGCATATCGAAGTCGATCGAGTTGAGTCGGACTTCTCGCTGGCGATCCGGAACACGACGGACGAAGTTCGGACCTTCCGCGTCCTCTCGACTGCGGTCGGCCCGGTTGGAGGGCGAAGCTACCGCCCTAGCAAGGATCTGATCGCCTCCGTCCAGGGCTTCGGTTGCATTCGAGCGATGGAGTTGATCGCGCCTCAATTCCTGCGGCGAGCTGAACATGAAACCGCGGGCTGGGGCTCCGACCGACGCCTAGAACCCGGTCTTCGATGGCCCGAAAGCGGACCGTCGATCCGTCAAGCCGTGACGCTCACTTACCGGGCCGCGACCCAAGTCAAAGCCGAAAGCGTTTGGCTGAACCTTCCGATCGATCACGCCCAAAGCCCAGGCCAGATCGAGATCGCTTTGAATGAGGTCAAAGAGGCAAAGGAGCGCGCGGATTCAAGCCTCCCCGGTTTGATTACTTGGGGGAACGAGTTGTTCAACTGGATTTTCCCGCAGACTCGGCGGCTCGCGCACCTTCTAGCCGAAGGCGAAACCCTCGCCGATCCGCTTATGGCAGTCGCTGACTGGTACGCCGACCGGCTTGTCGACCTCTGGCGAGCCCTGCAGCACCGCGATCTAGACCTGCGCGTCGTCGCTGAATGGACGATCGCCCAGCCGTTCTACCTTCGCCGCATCCTCAAGCGTTGCCAGGAAGCTACCTCCGGCGAGTTCGTTCCCGAGCTTGCCGTGAACCTCTACTTCGGCGACGGCGACGGGGCGAGCGATGTTCGCGACCTAGCTCAACTCGACTACTTCCTTGGCGAGGAGCTCGAGGGCCTTGAGTCTCACTTGCGCGAAGCGAAGCAAATCGCCGACAGCTACGGCGTTCCGCTTCACGCTTACGAGGCGAATCACCACCTTTGGAGTTCAGAGCATCGCCCAAGGCCCGAGGAAGCGGTCGAGGTCTTCCGGGCGGCGTTTGCTCGCCCTGGCTGGCTGGCTGGCTGGCTCGCAACCCTCGAGGCTGTCGCCTTGCGAAACGGAATCGAGATCCTGAATTGGCACACCGCCGCGCGCCCGCTGATCGACCTCCCCGGGGGGCCTGGGTTCGCCCCGACGTTCCTCGCGTTCGCGACGGAGTTCTTCCCGGGCGATCCGAACTCCCCGGTCCGCGCGCTTTCTAAGCCGCCGACGTTCGATCCGAAGCAGCCTCTCGGCCCGGACCCCCGCGAATCGGCCGCCTCGGATCTGATCGAAGCGATCAAGGCCCGGCCGCACTCAGGGCAGGTTTTGAGGAACGTCGCCGCCGGCCTCGAGCAACTTCAAGGCGACCCCGCGGTCGTCTCGGACCTCCGAGGCTTCGCGGCATACTGCGACGCGATCAACGGCGTAGACCCGAGCGGCTTCCAGAGCGGAGGCTTGACGTCATGAGCAGCGCAGACACCCCCAAGGGGAGCGCCGACCGCGTCGAGGAGCTGCGGGAGATGAGTGACTACTACCTAGGCCAGCAGCGTGAGGTCTACCGAGGCTTTGCTCGATTGGCTTACGACGCTGGGGACACAGAGGCCCAGGCACGCTTTGCGGCTGAAGGCAAGGCGATTACTTCCGAATGGAACCGCCGCTGCGCCGAGCGCGAGGCCCAGGCCGAAGCGCTGACTTACCTTGAGTCAGTCGTCAGGGAACACCTGGACCCTGAGAGCGAGTGCCCTCCGGACTCTGTTCGGGATGCTGCAAGCAAGATCCAGCGCCTCGAAACGGCGAAGGCATCCCTCGAAGAGTTGGTGGACTGTCGCTGCGATGAGCTGAGGAAAGCGCAAGCCGAGCTGGAGGCCGAGCGCGCCCGCGCCGAAGCCGCCGAGGCCCGCGTGGCCGAGCTGGAGGCGGGCAGCGACGGCGAAGACCTTGGAGCGCTGAGCGAGGAAAAGCCTTGGCTCGCAAGGAGCGAGGTCGCCCCCTCCGGGGCGCAGGGCGAGGGAGGCGCGTCTTGACCCTCCCCCGCAGTCGCCCCCTGGCCCGCGGCAAAGGGCTGAAGAGGACGGGAGGGCCGAAGCGCAAGCGCCGGCTAGGCCGCCTGGGCAAGCGCGCGCGCGCCGCTCTACCCAAGACCCAGGAGTTCCGCCGAGAGACGCTCGCTCGAGCTGGGGGCCGCTGCGAACGCTGCGGGCGCCCCTTCGCCGACCAAGACCTCGAGGCCCACCACGTTCGCCCGCGCTCCCGTGGCGGCGCGCACGACGCGAAGACGAACGGCGCCGCGCTCTGCCGGGGCCCCCAGGGCTGTCACGCCCTTGTCCATTCTCACCGCGCCGCCGATTGGCGCCGCTGGCTCAAGGGGAGGCGCGACGCATGAGCCCCCGTCAAACCCAAGGCGGCTCCTCGCCCTGGCTTCGGGTTGCGGTCCAGTGTCCGCTCTGCCTCAAGGCCTCGCACCGGGTCGACCGGATCGGGGTCCTCTTCGAGGGGCGGACCGTCCGCCGCAACGGCGGCCCTCCGGCCTCGGTCCTCTCCTGCGGGGACTGCGGGCATCGCTGGCACGGCCCGCCGGTTGCCGAGCTACGGCAGTTCGCGAACCGAGGCGCGGTCTCGGCGAAGCCCGACGAGCCCCCCTCGATCGAGCCGGAGGACCCCCTCGACGCCGACCTCGTCGAGCCCCAAGATTGGGAGCCGTAAGCTCATCCTCGGGAGAACTTCCCGCGCTCCGGTTTTTCACCCTAGAAAGAAACCCCATGCCTGCAGCCCACAAGCCGACCGCCGAGACGGAGGACGTCGTCCGCGGTCTGATCCGAGGCGGCGTCCCCCGCGAGGAGATCGCAAAGGTCGTCGGCGTCTCGCTGCCGACGCTGCGGAAGCACTATCGCGAGATTCTCGACCTCGGGCAGGGCTACGCCGACGCCCGGGTGATCAACAGCCTGTTCGCCGCCGCGACCCAGGTCGGCGAGCCCGGGCAGGTCGCCGCCGCGATCTTCTGGCTCAAAGCGCGCCTGGGCTGGCGCGACCGCGACCCGGTTCAGACCCACGTTCACGCGAACGCGGAGTCCGACGCCGGTCAGACCCTCCTCGCTGGGCTCAAGGACGCGAAGGACTACGTCCCGGACGACGAGGACGCCGCCTTCATGGAGGCGCTCGAGGCTCGAGGCGGCGCGGACCTGGACCCCGAGAGGAACTAGCCGATGGACGGCGATTGGAAGCGACGGCGGGAGAAGGCCGTGAAAGGAGCCCAACTCGGGGGAGTCTTGGGGGGTCGGCCGCTCGACGGCGCTCAGGCTCGCCGTCAGGCGAAGCGCCAGTTTCACCGGAGCCGCCGGCGTCAGGCGAGAATCGATCCAGAGGACGCCCCCAGGCGAGCTCGGTTCAACGGCTGGAGTTGGTAAGGCCCTAGGCCGACCCAGGCGCCCAGTTGGTCCGCAAGACGAAAGCAAAGCCCAAGCCCCAGCCCGCCAAGAAGGCGCAGCGCCGGGCGACCCGCAAGGCGAAGCGCGCGAAGGCCGCCGCGCCGCCGGTGATCTCGATCGAGAAGCTCGTCGAGGACTACGAGGCGGGCGGCAAGCGGCGGCTCCGTGCTCTCTGGCGGCTCCAGCAGATCATCCGGCGGGACCCTGTCTGGGCGGCCCGCAAGCTCCTAGGGGTCGAGCCCTGGGAGCTGCAGCGAAAGGCGATGCGGACGGTCTGGGCGCACCCCCGGGTCGCGATCCAGTCCGGGAACAACGTCGGGAAGTCGTTCCTCGCCGCGGTCCTCGTCCTGGTCTGGATGACGGCCTATCCCGACGGGAAGGTCGTCACGACGGCGAACACCTGGGCCCAGGTCGAGTCCGTCCTCTGGAGCGAGATTGCCGGGCTCCACCAGCGGTCCAAGATCCCGCTCGGCGGCCGGATGCTGAAGACCGAGTTCCAGGCGGACTCGGATATGCCGGGTTGGGTCGCGATGGGGCTCTCGACCAACCGGTCGGACTCGTTCGTCGGCCGTCACGCCGAGCACCTCCTGGTGATCTTCGACGAGGCCCAGGGCATCGAGGCCTCGTTCTGGGAGGCCGCCGAGACGCTCGCGAGCTCGGCCGGCTGCCGGATCCTGGCGATCGGGAACCCGGTCCGGACCTCCGGGCGGTTCTTCGAGGTCTGCAGCGGCAAGGTCCCGGGCTGGAAGTCCCTCCGGATCTCCTGCCTCGATCACCCGAACCTCGTCCACGGCCGCGACGAGGAGACCGGCAAGCTCCCGATCCCCGCGGCGGTCTCCCCGGAGTACGTCGAGGGGAAGCGGCTGGAGTGGGGCGAGGACTCCCCGGTCTGGATCTCGAGGATCGAGGGGCGGTTCCCGCCGGAGGGCGACTGGACCCTCTTCCCGATGGGCCTCCTCGAGGACCGCAAGGACCACGTTCCCGACGACGGCTCGGGCGTCCATATCGGCGTCGACGTCGCGCGCATGGGCGCCGACTCCTGCGTCATGACGCTAGTCGTCGACGGCCTGGTCCGCGGCGTCGCGTCCTGGCGGAAGAAAGACCTCATGACGACGGCGGCGAAGGTCTGGAGCCAGGTCAACGCCTGGGAGGACGCGCTCGCCGAGGAGAAGGGCGACCCCGAGTTCACGATCCCGGCGAAGAACGTCCACGTTGAGGAGGACGGCATGGGCTCGGGCGTGATCGACCGCCTGCACGAAGCGGGGCATCGGGTCGACGCGGTCACGGTCGGCGCGGGGCCCGGCGGCGAATGGGCCGAGCTGGTCGGCCGCGAAATGAAGTTCCGGAACCGCCGATCCGAGCTCCACTATTCCGCCCGCAGACTTTTTGAGGTCGGCAGGCTCGCCCTGCCGGAACGATACGAGCGAACGTGGACCGACCTAACCCGGATCTCCTACGCTCTCGACGACCGCGGGATCTTCTACGTCGAACCGAAGGAGAAGATCCGAGAGCGCGAGGGCCGGTCGCCGGACTTCTCCGATTCGCTCATTCTCGCTTGCGCGAGGTCCCGGAAGGCGCGCATCCGGGCCGGACGCCTCAAACGCCCGACTTCCGAAGATGGCTCGACAACGCAAGCGCCCCGTAGCCGCCCGCGGGCAGGCCGCACCCGCTAAGGGCTCGCCCTCGAGCGGCTCCCGAATGGCCGTCCGGCTGCCCGATGGGCGGATCGGCATCCTCCGGGGGAGCGGGGGAGCGTCGATCGCGAAGTCGATGGGGAGCTTCACCTCGTTCCAGAGCTCGATCCTGGGGGCCGGGAATCAGAAGTTCGAGACGGACAAGATCCAGCGCCCCTACGAGCAGAGCGATTGGGTCTATTCCTGCGTCACGCTCATTCAGGACGCTTTCGCCGAGCTGCCGCTAAGGGTCTACCCAGAGGACCCGCTCCGGGCCTCCGAAGAGATCGAGCCTATCCCCGAGGGCGATCCCCTCTCGGACCTGTTCCTCAACTGGAACCCGCTCCACAACGCCGCGCTTGCGAATACGGCGATGGCCCAGGGCCTTTGCCTGGACGGCGAGGTCGCGGTCGTCATGACCGGCAGAGGGGGCGAGCGGCTGAACGTCTTCGGCGAGGGGTCTCCCGACGCCCGGATCGACACGCCGACGGAGCTTTGGCCGGTGGCCGGGCCCTCGATCAGGGAGAAGCTCAACCCGAAGACGCACCTCATCGAGAAGTGGAGCGTCATCGTCTCCGGTCGGCCCAAGGACTACGCCCCGGCGACGGTCCTCATGCCGCGGATCTTGCACCCCCGGAACCCGTTCCGGGGCTTCGGGCCGATGGAGGCCGCCTGGGGCCCGGCCGCCCAGAACTACCTCGCCGAGCGATACCGGAACTCGGTCCTCCAGAACGGAGGCGAGCCCGGCGGAATCGTCATGATCGGCGAGATCCTCGATCCGGACGACCGGGATCGCCTCAAGGACGAGATCGCGGAGGAGTTCGACGACCTGGAGAATTCAGGCGGGACGCGGCTCCTCGAGGGCGGCGCGACCTACCAGGCCCAGGCGTTCAACCCGAAGGAAATGGCCTATGTCGAGAGCCTGACGGCGAATCAGGAGCGGGTCTCGGCCGCGTTCCGGGTGTCGAAGGAGCTTCTCGGGATGGGCGATTCGAACTTCGCCGCGCGCCTGAACGCCGAGCTCGGGGCGCTCTACAAGCTGCGGATCGTTCCTTGGGCGCGGTTGATCGAGAACGCCTTCAACTCGGGGCTCTTCCCGCGCCTGGCCGACCGACGGGCCCAGGGCTACCGCGTCCGCTACGACCTCTCGAAGGTTGAGGCGCTGCAAGGCGAGCTGTCGCAGAAGGCCGACCTCGCTCTCAAGCTCCAGCGATCGGGCGTCCCGCTCAATCAGGCGCTCAAGATCGCCCGGGTCCCGACCGAGGGCCCGATCGAGGGCGGGGACGTCCCGCTCGTCCTGGGTTCCTGGCGCCCGCTGGCCGAGCTTGCCGCGCCCGTTGAGGAGCCGGCGCCCGAGCCCGCCCCCGAAGAGGGCAACCCGCAAGGTCCCCCGGGCGAGCCCGAGGCGCCGACGGGCCCCAGCGTAGCCGAGGGCGAGGAGGCTGCGGACCCGCGGCAAAGCCTCAACGGCGCCCAGGTCTTGGCGATGCTCGACCTCGTCGTTCAAGTCCTCGAGGGCAAATTGCCCAAGGCGACGGCGGCCGAGATCATGCTCGCGGCGTTCCCCATCGACCGGGCCCGGGTCTCCAAGATCCTCGCCGAGGTCGGCGAAGGCGAGGCGCCGCCGCCCCCTGCGGCCCCCCAGGCCCCCCCGCCGCCCCTGGAGGCGGATCCAGAGGAGCCGACGGAGGAGCGCGCGATCCGCGCCCTCGAGGCCGCCGGGATCACCCTGGGCGGCGAGGCGCGTTCCCTTGAGGTCGACCCGGAGCCCGAGACCGAGCAGACCGCCCTTCAGCGCGCAGCCGAGAGCGACCCCCTGGCCCAGGCGACCGCGCGCCGCGAGTTCACTAAGGCCCAGGAGCGCCGACGTCGTCCGCGCGAGACGACCCTCCGGGCAAAGTTCCGGCGGGTCTTCGACAAGATGCGCCGAGCGCAGCTCCGGGCGATCGACGAGTTCCTCGAGACCGGCTCGCCGCCGGAGGCGCTGCCTCGGCTTGACGGCTGGACCCTCGACCCGCCGCGGCGGGCGCTGCCGAGGAACGCTCAGGCGCTCCTCGAGCGGGCCGCGCGGGACGGACAAGGCCTCAAGGGCGCCGAGGACTGGCTGGACGGCCCCGAGGTTGCGAGCTTCGCCGCGCGCCGCGATTGGAGCCCCCAGGACGTCGAGCGCCAGATCGACGCCGTCCTCGTCCGCAAGGCCGAGTTCCCGGACGCCGAGATCGAGGCCCTCGTCCTGGCAGCCGAGCGCCGCTGGGCGGACGAGCTTTCCAGGCTGATCGAGCCGGTCCTGGGCGAGATCTTGGCCGACGAGCTGGAGACGGTCGCCTCGGATCTGGGGCTCGAGCAGCTCGCCGCGACCGACCCGGCCGTCGTCCGCTTCCTGGCGACCAAGCCGATCGAGGTCGCGGAGGGCGTCAACTCGACGATCGCGCGCCAGGTCCGCCGCCGCCTCCTCCGGGCGGTCGACGGAGCTCCGAGCGCCGCCAACCTCCAAGCCGCGCTCCTGGAGATCCGGGGCCTGATCACGGACGACGTTCGAACGGTCTACTCCCACGCCCGCCAGCGCGCCCTAGCGATCGCTCGGACCGAGGCCGGGATCGCGGCGGCCCACGCTCGAGGCGCGCAGATCCAGGCCGGAGTCGACGAGGGCGTCGTCATCGGCAAACGCTGGATCACCGGCGGCGGCGCCCCAGAGCGATCTGGAGGCGCCCGCCGGGACGTTCACTGGGACTTGGACGGGACCGTCGTCGGCCCGAACGAGGACTTCCAGATCGGCACCGAGCGCGCGCCGCACCCCCGGCACCAGTCCCTAGGCGCCTCGAACGTCGTCAACTGCGGTTGTGACTTCGCGGCGATCGTTGAAGACGTCCCCGACGTCGTCCTCCCGGGCGACTCCGAACTCGACCCCCCGGACGCCGTCGGCGCACCGGGAGCCGTTCCTCCGACTACCTGACCCCCGAGAACCGATGGTCTCCAAAACTCAAAAGCTAGACGACCTCCGGCTCAAGTACGCCGGGGGCATCCTCACGCCCGAAGACGTCCGCGGCCTCGAGCCCGACGAAGTCCTCGACCTGAAAGCCTCGGCCCGCTACCGCTCGACGATCGCCTCGATCGACAAGGCGGCATCGGGCACCGATACGGTCGTCTTCGACGGCTCGACCGAGCACCAAGACCGCATGGGCGACGTCGTCCGGGTCCACGGTCGGAAGGGCGGCAAGGGCTGGCAGACCAAGAACTACGAGCGCGCGGGATCGCCGTTCCTCTGGGCCCACGACTCGACCGCCCCGCCGGTCGGCCGCGCGGTCAAGCTCTGGCGCGGGAAGTCCTCGATCGACCCCAGCGTCGCGGCGCTGAAGTTCGAGGTCGACTTCCATGAGGACCGGGACTTCCCGTTCGCGAACCTCGTCGGCCGCCTGTTCAAGTCCCGCCGGATGACCGGGTCCTCGGTCGGCTTCGTCATTTCGAAGTCGGAGCGTTACGGCTCGTCGGCCGAGCGCGAGGCCGCAGGCCTGGGCCCGATGGGCATCGAGATCACCGAGGCGGACCTCCTGGAGCTCTCCGGAACCCCGACGCCGGCGAACCCCTTCGCCCTGGCGACGGACGGTAAGGCGGCGAAAGGCGGCCTCGAGGGCGTCATCGGGAAGGCCCTGGGAGATCTGGCGAGCGAGGGCGGCTTCTCCGAGGCCCAGATCCGCGAGTTCCGAGAGACCTACCCCCTGGGCCCGGACGACGCCGCCGAGCGCCTCCGCGCGCGCGTCCGGGGCTTCGTCGACTTCGGGGGCCTCGCGCTCCCCGAGCCCAGTCAGGTCGAGCAGATCGCGACCCGGGCCGCTGCCGAGGTCGAGGAATCCGCCTCGAGCGAGAAGGGGTCGTCTCCCAAGCCCCCGAAGCCCGAAGACGAGCCCGAGCAAAAGCCTGCCGGCGAGGGCTACGGCGGCGACGACGAGGAGGAGGACAAGGGCAAGCCGAAGCGCCCCAGCAAGTCCGCCGACGGCGACCTGATCGTTCCTAAGGCGATGGCCCAGCGGTTCGCCGACGGACTCGCGGCGCTGCAAGCTCTCGCGGCCGACGCCGACGACCTCCTCGACTTGCTCGAGGGCCGCTCGATCGAGGAACCCGCCCCGGCTGCCGACCCCGAAAAGTCTGCGGGCGCGGCCCAGCCCAGCGAGCCCGCGCCGGAAACCCCGGCCAAGGACTCGACCGAGACCCTGGGGGCCCTCATCCTCTCCCTCGTCGGCGAACTCCGAGCAGACCGCGAGGAACGTCGACACGCCGAAGGCGGCGCGGCTGCGTCCGAGAAGGACGCCGGAAGGCCGACGCCCGAGACCGACGGCGAGGCGCAAAAGGCGACGACCGCCCCAGAGGAAACGGTCCTCGGGGATGAGGCCGTCGATTCCTGCATTCGAAGCGTCCGCCTAGCTCGGACGTCGACCCCCTCCGACCAATGACCGGAACCGAAACCCCGACCGAGCCGCAGACCTCGAACAAGGCCGAGCAGCTCTCCGTCGGTCTACAGATCAAGAAGCTCGGCGACGACCTCGCCGCCGAAGTCCAGAAGGGCGCCGAGGCCTCCTCGTCGCGAATCGAGCAACTCGAGCGCCGCCTGGACGAGGCGGACGAGAAGCTGAAAGGCCTCGCGACCGGTCAGCGCACCGGTGGCGTCGGCATCGGCGCCCACGCCGAGGACGTCAAGAACGCCTCGTTGATCAAGATGATCGCCGGCCACAAGTTCGGCTGGAAGGACGTCCCCGACTCCAAGCTCGAGCGGGACATGGTCGAGGAGACCAAGATCAAGGCCCAGGAGTCGGGCGTCGACACCGAGGGCGGCTTCCTGGTCCCGGGCCAGTTCATGCAGGACATGATCATCCCGCTCCTGGAGCCGCGCGCAATCGCGATCCAGCTCGGGGCGAACGTCCTGGACGGGCTCGTCGGCTCTCCGGTCGAGATCCCCGCGGTCCGCGGCGACGCGACCGCCTACTGGGTCGGCGAGGATGAGGAAATCACCGCCTCCCAGCTCACGATCGGCCAGCTCAAGATGGAGCCGCGCGGCCTGGCGACCTTGGTTCCGATCACGAACCGCCTTCTGCGTCAGACCTCGAACGGCGCCGAGCGCATCGTCCGCGCCCAGATCGCGCGCACGATGGCGAAGTCCGCGGACCTCGCGTTCTTCTCGGGCACCGGCGGCAAGCAGCCGACCGGCATCCTGAACCGTTCCGGAATCGGTTCGGTCGACATGAGCGGGTGCACGTTCGACGCGACCACGACCACCGCCGCCAACGCGAAGGAAGTCACCCACCGCCTGCAGCAATACATCGGCGACCTTGAGGAAGCCGACGCGCTGGAGGGCCGCCTGGGCTGGTTCATGCACCCGACCGTCAAGCGCGCCCTCATGAGCGTCACCGACGCCGACGGCCGACCGATCCTCCTGGCTCACTCGGGCGGCCTCGTCGGTCAAGTCCCGGACCGTCTCCTGGGCTACCCGTTCGCGACCTCCTCGCAACTGAACTCCGGCGCGACCGCCGACCTCGGCTTCGCCAACTTCGAGGACTGCTACTTCGGAATGTGGGGCACGATGGAAATCGCGATGAGCGACGTCGCGAAGGACGGCTTCGAGCGCCAGAAGACCTACGTCCGCGCCTCGATGGAGGTCGACATGAACCTCGGCAACGTCGAGTCCGTGTCGGCGAGCACCGGCCTGGACGTCTCCGGCCTCGACTCCTGATCCGGGTCCCCGGACTCTCAACCCAACCTCAACCGGAAACATCCAATGCGATTCGGATCTGACTGCAAGCTCTACGACTCGTTCCCTGCGGACTCGCAGGGCGCGGGCTCTCCCACGACCCTTTGGATCCCGATCTCGGGCTTCAAGCGGGCCCTCGTTCTGGTGTCGGTCGGCGACATGGGCTTGAACTCGACCGTCGACGTCAAGGTTCAGTCCGCGACCTCGAACGCGGGCGCCTCGGCTGCCGATATCACCGGCGCGGCTCTGACCCAGTTCACCCAAGCGGGCACGGATCAGAGCAACACGACCGGCGTGATCGACGTCGACCTCGAGCACGTAAGCGACTCGGCCGATACTCATGTCGGCGTCGTGATCACGGTCGCGACCGCCGCGACCGAGCTCTGCGTCGTGACTGCGCTCTACGGCGCCGAGAACTCCGAGGACGCGACCGGCGGCGACGAGACCGTCATCGTCTGATCGAGCCTTCGGGCACCCCAGCAAGCGGGCCGGGAGCCTCGACCGGCTTCCGGCCCGTTTCCTTCTCTCAACCGACGCCGACCATGCAAGCGAGCCGCGAACTCCGAACTCTGTTCCTCGTCCAGCCGTCGACCTACACGACCGACACGACCTCGGGCGCGATCGACCTCTCCAACTGGCAAGGCGTCAAGATCAACTGTCTGTTCGGTCTGAACATTTCGATTGGAGCCTCGACCGTCAAGCTGCAGAGTTCCGACGACGGAACGACCTGGACGGACGTCCCGAACTCTGAGTTCCAGATCGCGAACACGACGACCTTTCCCTACGTCGTGCGGGCTCAGGAACTCGGAGCGCGATACGTCCGGACCTACTTCGACCGAGCGGCCGGCGCGACGATTGTCGGCGGCGCCCTGGCCGAGTTGTACGGCCCCACGAACGACCAACCGGCGGAATCGGGCATCGAGACCGCGCCGGTCCTGACCCTCGAGTAACC
>SPJJ01046322.1_pt1 | contig 55058 bp, 38 predicted proteins | sample 3741741 | NCBI WGS metagenome assembly SPJJ01 (sample SAMN10925908, study PRJNA522277) | cold seep metagenome | isolation source: Elba SIP-enriched marine methane seep metagenome, extraction at timepoint T1 | place: Italy: coast of Elba, Mediterranean Sea | collected 2014-05 | reverse complement strand
ATAATTTCTTCAACATGCCAGCCATAGCCTTGTGTTTGGCAGAACTTTTTAGAAAATATTCTTAATTTATAAGATTTTTGTGCCGTTTCTTTCGCTTTGGAAGGGGATTCGCATTTGGCTGATAATAAGGTATCAGCCATTAAGTCTCTGTAGATATATTCGGTTGAAATAGCAGGTCTGGAAAAACACAGGCATAGCAGCCCAAGCATTAAATTAAATTTCATAATCATCTCCACATTATTAGTTTTTTTTCTCATTGGTCACGATGAATAGATTCAGGTTAAAGCTATTCGTAATCCTGCTTAATGACGCGAATATTCATGAGTCTTTGTTCTTCTTCAAGTTGTGCTTTTATAGGGGCAAATTTATTGTTTTCGCTAATTTTTACTGTTATGAGTACACCGATACAAACAACGGCTGTCAGGACAACATACAAAATAAAATGATCTTTTTCTTGTGTTTCAGTTAGCATTGGAATCACCCTGGTAATATCGAGTCGATATCGATAGTAGCTAAAATCATTGTCCAGGTCAAACAAATATCGAATCGATATGTTTTTTTGAGAAAACAAGGGCTACGTTGATTGTCGCGCATAATGCTTTTTTATTTTTCATCTTGGAAAAAATTCAGTGCTCAAGCCTCCTGGTGTGAGGGATACATGCTTAACATTGACTTATGTTGTGCGATTCCGGACAATGCGTTTATCAATCCATGCTTTGACTAACTCAGTCATTTTCTTCAATTGTCCACGTTTTGACTCTACCCGTACTGCCATGTTGAGCAGTCTTGAATAGAGCGGCTTCCATGCTTTGTCTGATTTGATGCGGCACTGATGCTTTCATGCTGGAACACAGTTATTGCCAATATGAATCAGATAGAAATTGTTACCCTGGTGTTTACGTGTAGCGTCATCACATATTCGTTGAGTTCTGTTTACTACGTTTACAAGCTACGCGGCAACTTGCGTTACCAAAGCATGAATGAATATATCCGCAAAGGCTGGTTTATTTTTGCGCCATTAAATTGCCTGTTTTATTTGTTGACGCGTCCCTATGCGCGTCAGCCCATTATGGATATACAACAGTTTCCGGAACTCGATGAGATTCGGGAAAGCTGGCAAGTGATCCGTCAAGAGGCTTTAGCGTTACGCGAGAAACAGCACTTTGACCAGGTCGAAGGGCCGGCAAGTGATGAGGATTATTATGATTTAGGCTTTAGAACCTTTTACAAATACGGATGGAGCAAGTTTTATTTAAACTGGTATGGCTATCAACATGCATCTGCGCTTGATTTATGCCCAAAAACTTCAGCTATCCTGGCGAAAAATAAACACATTCAGGGCGCCATGTTTTCATTTTTACCGCCGGGGGGTCGTCTGACACGGCATCTGGATCCAATCGCCTATTCGTTGCGTTATCAAATAGGTCTGGATACACCTAATTCTCAACAATGTTTTATCGATATTGATGGTCAGCAATATGCCTGGAAAGATGGTGAATCGCTGATTTTTGATGAAACGTATATTCACTACGTGGAAAATAATAGTGATCAACAGCGGCTGATTTTAATGTGCGATATTCGTCGACCAATGAATCCATTAGGACGCAGCATCAGTTTTATTATGGATAAAATTATGCCTGTGACAGTCGTGCCGAATATGCCAGGCGACAGGCGCGGCTTGCTTAGTCGGGTATTTGCCACAGTTTCGCCGTTTTTGAGTGAAGTACGTAAGTTAAAACAAAGCAATAAAGCACTGTATCGCTTAATAAAACATACCACCAATTTTGTGTTATTGGCATTGCTGTTATCACTGTTTGTCGGTATTTTTTATGCGTTGATGTGGTTGACTGCCATGTGATGGTTGGGTTGGGGGGTGAAGTCACGCATGCAAGTGAAGTTTTTCTCATCCACTCAATGTTTCACATAGCGTTGCACTTTTAGTTTATTCGGAAAACCTCCTTACTCCCGTTTTACGCAAGATCTTGTGCCGGTGGTTTTCTATTGTTCGGTGGCTTAAATTGAGTTCGCCAGCCACTTCTGTGAGACTTTTATAATCCAGTAGCTATTCATCTGTGGGCAAAACTGTTCACTTACTGCTTTGCGCAGAAGAAATGTCCGGAAATTGGTTGCGTGTGAGTATGCTATGGCTGTGATCGACACAGACGTGTGTGGCGATTTTTTCGGGCTGTTGTGGCGTCCAGTCATCAGCATTACTTGCGAGCCTCAATTATTGAAACCGGCTTTCACAATTGCATTGTAAGCCACGCCCTTTGTCAATACTTTTCGATTTCATAGCGATTCAGAATTCTCGTCTTGCCAATTTCATGGCATAGTATGCATTTTGTAGATAAACCGGGGTATAGGGTGGATTTTAAATTTCCACTGTTCAGCTTGAATGGGAAGATGAAAACTCTGCATTTAAGCTGGATGGCATTTTTAATCAGTTTCATCGTCTGGTTCAATCACGCGCCATTGCTGTTGATGATAAAACAGGATGTTGGCTTGAGCGAACAAGAAGTTAATATTATTTTGTTGCTGAATGTGGCTTTGACCATTCCGGCACGCTTACTCACTGGCTTGGCTGTAGACCGTTTTGGCGCGCGTCTTTGTTACAGTGTATTGCTGGCTATTTGTAGCGTGCCGTGCTTTATGTTTGCATTGGCAGAAAATTTTGAGCAATTGGCTTGGGCACGCTTTCTGTTGGGCTTTATCGGTGCGGGTTTTGTGGTGGGTATTCGTATTATTGGCGATTGGTTTCCAGCTCGGCAACTCGGCACTGCGGAAGGTATTTATGCAGGTTGGGGAAACTTTGGTTCTGCGTTGGCGGCAATGATACTCCCGGGTTTGGCGCTGTATTTTGGCGGTGAAAATGGGTGGCGCTATGCGGTGGCCATTACAGGGCTAATGGCGTTGCTGTATTCTTTGGTGTACTACGTCAATGTCAGTGACCTGCCGGAGGATAAAAATATGCCGGGGCATGGTTCGTCGGCGATCATGGAAGTAGCCAGTATCCGCGACTTGTTTTTATACATTGTGGCGATTATTCCGTTGTATGCGGCAATGTCTTTGATTACCTGGAAATTATCACAACCGGAAATGCCTTTACTGTCGGTTTACTGGGTAATTTTTATCAATATTCTAATCTGGAGCATGTTTTTCTATCACGCTTATAAAATGGTGGATTTGAATGCAGATCGCTTGAGCCAACCTGTCGCTAAGGTTCACCAATACAAATTTCGTCAGGTGGTGGTATTGAGTCTGGCCTATTTGATTACCTTTGGATCGAAACTGGCGATTGTGTCCATGTTGCCGATTTTCTTTTATCAGACGTTTAGCGAATCCCAACAGGTCACGCTCGTTGAAGCCGGGGTGCTCGCCTCTAGTTTTGTGTTTCTTAATCTGATTGCCCGGCCAGCAGGAGGCTGGTTAAGCGATATATTGGGGCGTAAATTATCCATATACATTTTTAGCGCGGGCTTGGCTGTCAGTTTTTTGTTAATGGCACAGATCAATGCGCAATGGCCGATTGCATTGGCTATTGTGGTGACGTTGATTTGTTCAATTTTTATGCAGGCAGCTGAAGGTGCCATTTTTGCCATGGTGCCTTTGGTTAAGCGATCAATGACAGGGCATGTGGCTGGTATTGTGGGGGCGTATGGAAATACAGGGGCTATCTTGTTCCTGACGCTGTTGACTTATGTCGCGGAAACCAATTTTTTTATGATGTTAGCCGTTGCCACTTTTGTATTGTTAGTGGGATTGCGCTATCTGGATGAGCCAAAAAGTATTATCACCCAGATCATGCCTGATGGTTCCATGTCGGTTATTGAGCTGGATTAGAAGATGAGTAAATTAAGCGTCTTGATTGCTGATGAGCAGGAGGATGAGCAATTACTGGGGTCTTTGCTTAAAGCAGGTTTTGAAGCCGCGATGTTAAATCTAAAAGGACTGGATTTAACCGCCATTGTGGCATCGCTACAACCGGATATTGTGATCTTTAATGTGTATACGCCAAACAAAAGAATTCTGGATGCGATTATTCAGGTCAATGAGCAGCATGCGTTACCTGTCATCATGTTCGCGGAAGACCAGGGCACCGATACCATCAATAAAGTCATTCAGGCTGGGGTAAGCGCCTATATTGTTGATGGTTATGAAGCCAAGCGCATTAAAACCATCGTTGATATTGCCGTCGCGCGGTTTAACGATCAACAGTCGTTGAAACAGGAATTGGAAGAAACGCGTAGCAAACTAGAAGAACGTAAGTTAATTGATCAGGCCAAAGCGCTGTTGATCAAAACCCAGGGCTATACTGAAGATCAGGCTTATCACGCTTTACGCAAACTGGCGATGGAACGAAGCATGACAATGGGTGATATGGCCAGGAATGTATTGTCTATGGCAGAGTTGCTAAAAAAGAAGACGCACTAAAAAAACAAAAAGTCGCACCAAAATTGTGCGTAACGAGTGTTTTTCTTGTTTTTTTTTTCACGATAAGCAGGACAATTGCGCTTTACTTGTGGGGACGTTAAATTGGCATAAAGGATGCTTTACTTTAGGGTAACTGCTGTTGGGTCTACGTTCCACGATAGCCGCCTAAGATGTCTTTCCGAGTATGGATGTTCTCTGCGGCGATGGAAAATCAGCTGGTTTGGCTGGCTTGTTACTCAGTTCTGCCGCGTAGACCACACAACACCAGGCCGTTAGTCTCCTTTGGTATAAAATTTTGAGCATAGGCGCTCAATTCATTTAAATGGATTGAGCGCTTTTTTTTTGCCTGAAATTGATGATGATCAGGGTGAAATAGGGCGGATACAACAACGTAATTTGGCATATAGTTTATAATTACCTAGTTTTTTACTTGGATATTACTGTAGAAAAAGATGCTTTTTGGTCGAGATAAAAAAAATCCCATTACCATTGCCGATAAAAATGTCGACAAATGGACTTATTCAACGTGTGGTTACTGTTCTACCGGTTGCTCGATAGAGATTGGTACCAACAAGGAAGGTAAGCCGGTCGCCAGTCGAGGCGTAGGGGGCGCGGATGTCAATCGTGGCAAACTGTGTGTAAAAGGGATTTTTGAACACGAAATATTTGAAGCCGAAGGGCGTGGTGAAAAACCATTGATACGGGAAACAATACACGAAGGCTATGAAATGGCCGAGTGGGATCCTGTATTGGATAAAATGGCTGCGGAGATTAAACGCATCCAGCAAACATACGGACGTGATTCCTTTGCCATTATTTCCACTGGCCAGTTATTGACTGAAGAGTTTTATACGTTGGGAAAACTAACTCGTGGCGTGATCGGCACCAATAATTACGACGGTAATACCACTTTGTGTATGGCCTCGGCAGTGTCCGGTTATAAACGCTCATTTGGTTCTGATGGCCCGCCGGGCTGTTATGAAGATTTTGATCATACCGATTGTTTAATGGCCTGGGGTTCAAACCTGCCAGAACAACACCCGATTATTTACTGGCGCATGAAAGAAGCGCAAGAACAACGAGGTTTTCCACTGATTGTGGTAGACCCACGGGTGACCATGCTGGCGCAAAATGCAGATATCCATCTAGCCGTTACCCCAGGCACCGATGTCGTGTTACAAAATGCCATGATGCATGTGATCCTGGCAGAAGGTTTGGAAGACCGCGCGTACATCGAAGCGAATACGAACGGTTACGAACAATTGGAAAAGGAAGTTCAAAAATACGACCCGGCCAGTGCATCCAAAATCTGTGGCATTGATGAAGATACCATTCGCATGGTGGCGCGTTTATATGCCAAATCCAATCATGCGATGAGCATCTGGACCATGGGAATTAATCAGAGCACACACGGTTCTGATGGTGTGGTGGGCATCAATAATCTCAACTTGATTACCGGTAATATTGGCAAGCCGGGCGGAACCAGTCTGTCGATTACCGGCCAGTGTAATGCGATGGGGACTCGTGAGTGGTCATCCTGTTCCGGTCTGCCTGGCTATCGTGCTCTGGAAAAACCAGAAGACCGTGAAGAAATTGCCAAATTCTGGGGCATAGACCCAGAATTTTTCCCCAAACAACGGGGCTTGACTGAAACGGATATTTTTCCTGCCATTGAAACCGGTGAGATTAAAGGTTTGTGGTTAATCGCCACCAATCCGATGACCTCTATGCCGAATACCGCACGCATGCGCAAAACCATGGAGAAGCTGGAGTTTTTGGTGGTACAGGATTCTTATGCCGATGTAGAAACCACCGAATACGCGCATATCTTTTTACCGGCGGCCACCTGGGCAGAAAAAGAAGGCGTGTTTACCAACACCGAACGCCGCGTAAACATTACCCGTCAGGTGAAAGAGCCGCATGCGGATTGTCGTTCCGATTTGCAAATCTTCAATGACGTGGCTAAGCGGTTTGAACAATCAAAGAAGATTGATTTTCCAGCCAAACCTGCACAAGTGTTTGAGGAAATGAAAACACTGTCCAAAGGGCGTTTGTGTGATATTTCCGGCATGAATCACGATTTGATTGAAGAAAAGCGTGGCATCCAATGGCCGTACACCGAAGGCCAGAAGGAACAGGGCGAGCAGCCAGTGGCTGGGGGCAATCGGTTATATACAGAAGATGCGACCTTCCGCTTTGCCGACGGCATGGCAAAACTCATACCGTTGCCGTTTATTGATAATAATGAAGTGCCGGATGAGCACTATCCGTTCTGGTTAAATTCAGGGCGTCTGGTCGAGCACTTTCATACCCGCACCAAAACCGGGAAAGTGGGCAACAATAACAAGTTTAGCCCGGTGCCGTTTATGGAAGTCAATCCGGATGCAGCGCATGAAATGGGTATTCAACATTCGACCTATGTGCGTGTGGTATCGCGCCGTGGCGATGCGGTGGTGCTGGTGATGTTGACCCATCGCGTGCCTAAAAATATGGTGTTTATCCCGTTTCATTACTTTGACTGCGTAAATAGATTGACGCTAGGCTTGCTGGATCCACATTCGCGGCAGCCTGCATTTAAACAGTCAGCGGTCAGAATTGAACAGGTAGACCAGCACGAAGCGGCGCAGTTAAGTAAAGAATCCCGAGCATATTAATGCCTGGAGCGTTTCATTCAGGCGCTTGGCCTACTGATGTGACAACAGAAGAGTAAATAAAATATGTACGAAGTACGCAGTGATGAACCTAAATACGCTTTTCTATGGGATAAGGAGAGTAAGCAAAAAAATCGTTATGGACAGGCTATTGATTTAGCCACAGAAGACAGTGGTTTACATGGCGAGAGCCTGAATATTAATAACGATACCGGAGTAGGAGAAAACCCCAATCGCTATAAACAGCATGGCTTTTACCTAAATGCAGATAACTGCATTGGCTGCCATGCCTGTGAATCGGCCTGTAGTGAGAAAAATGACAATCCGGCACATATTGCGTTTCGTTCAGTCGGCTTTGTGGAAGGCGGGAGTTACCCGGATTATCAACGCCTGAATATATCTATGGCGTGTAATCACTGTGATGACCCGGTGTGTTTAACAGGTTGTCCCACCCGTGCCTATACCAAGTTTGCGGAATACGGTGCAGTCCTACAAGACCCTGATATATGCTTTGGTTGTGGTTATTGCACCTGGGTGTGTCCGTATAACGCGCCACAGCTTGATCCGGTCAAAGGGCAGGTGACTAAATGCAATATGTGTGTGGATCGTTTGGAAGTCGGACTCAAGCCATCCTGTGTGGCGGCGTGTTTGGGCAATGCGCTGGACTTTGGCGTCATTGAAAATATTCCAGAGGGGCACGACCAGGCGCTAGCAGATATCCCAGGGTTTCCAACCACCGATATTACGCAACCGAATATTCGCTTCCAGCAAAAACATCAAAACCATCGTGAAATGACACGTACCGACAGCATGCCGCTGAAATATCATAAAGATGATGCAGCCGGTAAATACAAGCCAACGGTTGATGAAAAAATGGGGCACGATAAACATTGGAATTTTAAAAAACTGCTGACCAGTCATGAAAGCGCGCACGTGATTTTTACCTTGGCTACCCAAGCGACTGTTGGCGCATTTGCCATGTTTATATTGGGGACAGTATTTGCAATGCCCGGCATGGCGCTTATGCAAAACTACCCGGTGATGATGACATTTTTAGTCGTGTTGACAGCGCTTTGCAGCGTGGGGCTATTTAAGCTGAATATGCATCTGGGTAAGCCGCACCGATTTTATCGAGGCTTTAATAATCTAAAACTATCGCCGGTGAGCCGCGAAATAGCGGGTGTTTCGCTGTTTTACGGCGGCTTGTTGGGATATGTGGCGTTCATCGCCCTGGCCATGCCAGTCACCGATTTTATTGCCGGGATTTCCGGAATGGTGGCGGTATTTGCAGGCTTTGCCGGCTTGTTTTACATGTACAAACTGTACCGTATTCCGGCGCGTCCATTCTGGGATCATGGCCAGACGGGCACGGCATTTTTCGGTTCTATGCTCAGTTTGGGCAGCCTGTTAATTTTACTCGTGGCCGCCGTAATGTTACCGTTGCAGGGCAGTGAAGCGTTGGTTTCTTCATTGGCTATGCTAATGAGTTTGGGGCTTCTGATTGAAGGCGTGGGGCACGTGTTACATGCGCGTGATATGAAAGCGCTGGATAACGAAGGAGCGGCCTCTTATTATCGCCAGACCACCGAATATGGCAAATCATTCTGGCTGCGTAACGGACTGTTAGCATTCAGCTATGTGCTGGCAACCTCAATCGTGTTTGTCGGCCTGCAAGGGATGATTGGTTACCTTGCCCTGGGGGTACTGGCTGTCAGCATGATAACGGCGGCGGCATTCAGTCGGTCATTATTTTTTGTACTGGTTATTCCCACAACAATGCCGGGCGCGTTCTTCTGGAAAAACGATGGCTTTGTCGAGCATGCCCGCGAAACCGGCCTGGCAGATGCACCTCAACACGGTGTTGTTTACGAGCAGCATCATGCTTTTAAAGTTGATGAGCTGGTGCAGACCATAAAGGAAAATTCATTGCAGGATATGATTGAGCATGCCAAAGGCATTTTAGGGCGTTAATCCTGCCGGCCTCCATGTTGTTCAAGAAGAAAAAAGCAAGGAGCACACAACTCAATGAAAGAAAGAATCAAAGTTATTCGTGACAAGCTGTGTTCCGGTTTAATTGAACGTGAAGAGCCGGTACGTCTGGCTTTACTCTCTGCGCTGGCCGGTGAACATCTGTTGCTGATTGGTGAGCCGGGAACGGCCAAAAGTGTGCTGGCAAGAAAGCTACACCAGGCGTTTCGCGAGGGGGCGTATTTTGAACGCCTACTGACAAAATTCTCGGTGCCGGATGAATTATTTGGCCCATTATCCATCAAGGCTTTGGAAAATGATCGCTATCAGCGTTTGACTGAACGCTATCTGCCAACCGCCAGCATTGCTTTCATCGACGAAATTTTCAAGGCAAACAGTGCCATTCTCAATGCCTTGCTGACCTTATTAAATGAGCGCGAATTTGATAATGGTGATGAGCGCGTAAAAGTACCCTTAATTTCAGTGGTGGCGGCAAGTAACGAATTGCCAGAGGATGACGGCCTGGAAGCCTTGTATGACCGCTTTTTATGCCGTTATAAAGTCGAGCCGGTTTCTGCACATAATTTTCATAGTCTGCTTCAATTAAATGAAGCCACTGATACAGTGACTCAGGCGCAGGCCTTTAGTCCAGATCAAGTTTCTATGCTGCAAAAAGCAGCCAGTAAAATCACCTTATCGGCAGAAACGTTGCAATTGTTGTCCGCCTTGCGGGACTATTTGCATGAGCAGCAAATATATGTTTCAGACCGTCGTTGGCGGAAAGCGGTTAAATTGCTGCAAGTCAGCGCACATAGCAATGGACAGGCGCAGGTGACAGTATGGGACTGCTGTTTGCTACAACACTGTTTGTGGCATGAACCGCAGCAAAAAAAATTGATTGCCGACTGGTATCAAGCGCATTTGGGCATCAGTGGTCAGCTTAACCTGCAAACCCTGGAAAAACTGGTGTTAACCTGGGAGCAAGTACTTCATCAGGATAAAAATTCAGAGATTCAACAAACCGATGAGCAACATCGCTTATTGTACCTGGATGCTGAAGGCCGCTTGACCAGCCAGGCAATGACGCGTTTAAAACCTACCCGCAATGGCCAACCTCTGTATTTTGCGCCACCCTCACAGGCTGATCGCGGTGGCGATGGGCAGGGTTACAGCGAAGATGAATTGAGAGAACAGTTTTTTGATGATGTCTATCAACAAACGCATATTGAAGGTCGTTGGGTACATTTTGAGCAGTATTTGCTGGATCCCGAAAATCGCTATGTTGAAGAACAGACGAATCAGCCAAGTATGCAGCCTAAGCAACATAGCGTTTCATTTATAGATGGACGGCTTAAAGAAACAGCTCAACTGGCCGCCGACATCGCTCAATTACAACAGGCGCTGCAAAGTCAACTGCAATCCTTGGACACAACGATTGGCGAACACCTATGGTTGATGCCTGATTTTGCGCAACAGGCCAAATCCAGTCTTAGTGTGGCATTAGATCGCGCCAACCAGCTATTGCAAAGCTTGCAGCGAGTGATGGAGAGCTACCAAGCGTTGCCCCGGTTAGCATGATTTTTCGGCAAATTGAAGATCGTTTTGCCATTCTCAATCAAATTCCAGAGGCTTTATACGCCACATTAGTCACGCATAGTCACGGTGAATTACTGATACGTGTACAGGCAGTTTTGCATTGGCGACAGTGTATGCTGGCAGGGCGTTTGCCTGAACAAGAGGAACTTGCCTGGCCGGAGGCGTTTATCAAGCGTACGATTTTGATGCGACTGGAAACGCTGAAAATCGTCCAATACTGTACGAATCAGGAAGTGCTGACCGATAACATTTTGCTGGATATACTGGAAGGCATCAGCAGCGCAGAGGATTATTTCGCACTGAAGCCAGGTGGATTTGTCGATAAGCTGGCGCAACGGCAGAATATCAAGCATGAAAATTCTTCATTTGATGACCCCGAGAGTTTGGCGGATCATGTTCAACAGCCAGTGCCATCATCGCCACAGGCTGCGCCTGAGCATCATGCGCAGCCTGAGGAACAGTATCGCTCCGAGTCGGATTCTACGCATTCTTCAGCATCGCAATATCGTCAAACTGCCCAATCGGAAATCACGCCATCAAATCCAGCCAAGGCTCAAAGTGAGGATGTTAACAGTCAAATGAAGGGCGCCCAGGCAGAGTCACGCGTACCGCGTCTTGCCGACGAAGAAGGGCATCCTGAACAGACTGCGGAAGATGTTTCAATGACTTTATCTGCTGCCCCTGGCGAAGAGGGGGGGCACGCACAGCCTTCCCTGGATGCGGCGTCCAGCGAAGCCATTCAGATCACCACGGATAAACTGGAGCAAAACTGGCGGGAACTGGCCGAGCACTGGCATGCGTTATCTGCGGTATACGGCGAATTAGGCGGGTTGTTGGGACAAGGCTGGGATTTGACTCAAGGCGTGTTAGCTGTCCAAGGGTGGCGGGATATTGCTCGTTATCGCAAGTTGGTCAAGGAGCTGCCCGAATTAAAACAGCTTATTGCCTTGTTGGGGCGCTGGCAAAAGGTTCTCGGCGACGAGCACTTGGCCGGTGTGGCAGACACCCTTTACCAGCCGATAAAGACCCATCAAAAAACAATCAAGGATACCTGGAGTCAGCATGCCGTGATGGAGACGGGCGGTATCGTACTGGGGCAGGAAATCAATCGTTTGTTGCCGGGCGAATTGGCTCAACTGGGGCATCCAAAATTAAAAATGCTGTGGCATGCCCGCCGCGCAGAGGGCAAATTACTTAATTATTGCCATTGCGGCTTAATGCCAGATATCCAGCTTAGTGAAGAACAGATCGCTAAAGATGAAATAACCAGAAAAAAACCCTCCACGCGAATTTCTGGGCCGATTATTTTTTGCCTGGACACGTCTGCATCCATGCAGGGAAAGCCAGAGAAAATTGCTAAAGCCTTGGTGTTGGAAGGGGTGCGCCTGGCGTTTGAAGAAAAGCGCCCTTGTCATATTTATTCATTCAGCGGAGAGCAGCAGTTACTGGAACATGACGTGGATTTAACTCGTGCCGGGTTGAAACAATTGCTGAAGTTTTTGAAAAATTCTTTTTCAGGGGGGACGGATGTCGTCTATCCATTACACAAAGCATTGCAGAAACATCAACAGGAAGCCTGGCAGGATGCCGATATTCTCTTGCTGACAGATGGACGTTTTCCTGTGAGAGAGAGTGAGTTTAATCAGTTAGTGAAAGAAAAGAATAAGCAAGGCTTAAGAATTCATGGCGTACTATTAGGGGTTTGGAAAAGTAAAGCGCTACATAATCTTTGTGATCCGCTACATGTCATTAACATTAATGAGTCCGTTGTTGTCGATTAATGCCTACCCTTATTGCCGATGTAAAATAAACACGCACCGTTCATTTAATCTGAATCCGCAACTTCAACACGGCACAGGACACCTTGAAATCACGGATTCAGGTGTATATGAGTGTCGCAATTCTGTCACTAAACTATGTTATTTTTCCCAAGCTAAATTGGGTGGCTATATTGGTTTGAGAGTTTTTATCAAATCGTTGGCAAAAATGCTTTTTTTAGGGAGCGTTAAAAATAGTGTTTTTTTGCGAGAGCAAGACGGCAGCGCACGGAGAACCGCAGTGTATAAGGCGTAGATGAGGATTCGAGTACGCTGCCAAAGCCGCTGTCATGGAAAAAGTGCGTTTATAGAGATGAGCTTTATCCATAGTGCAATACAATCATCTATACTTTGCAATAAAAAAAAAGCACTGTAAACTTACGCCTGTAATTTAATCGGGGCATAATTATTGCTCTAATTAAACAGGTCTACAATTTTCATCACATCATTGGGTATATAGTATGGAAAATCAGGAAATCAGTATTAAGGATTATTTAAAAATTCTAAAAAGAAAACGAAAGTTTTTTATTCTTCCTTTCTTCCTGGTAACCCTAATCGGAGTGGTTTTATCGGTTTTACTTCCTTCTGTCTACAGTTCCAGTGCCACCATTCTGATTGAAGAGCAGGAAATTCCAGATGATTTAGTGCGTTCAACCGTGACCACCTATGCGGATCAGAGGATTCAAAAGATCAGTCAGCGAATCATGACCCGGCCTAATCTGAGCAGTATTATTGAAAAATATGATTTGTATGCTGATGAGCGAAAAAAAGACCCCATGGAGCTGATTCTTGAAGAAATGCGCGAAAAAATCAGCGTTTCAACCATTAGCGCAGATGTTATCGACCCGCGTCGAGGTGTGCCAACGCAAGCGACAATCGCATTTACCCTGTCTTTTGAGAGTGAATCGGCAGTATTGGCACAAAAAGTGGCCAACGAATTGACGACCTTGTTTTTGAAGGAAAATATCAAGTCTCGAACCAGTTCGGCAGAAAATGCGACATCTTTTTTGAAAGAAGAGTCGCGCAGACTCAAACAAAAAATCAAAACTATTCAGGGTCAATTAGCAGAATTTAAAGAGAAAAACCTGGATGCATTGCCTGAGATCAGCGCATTGAACCAGCAAGAACTGAGCGCGATGAATAATCGCCTGATTACAATAGATAGTCAGGAAAATTCGCTACGTGACAGAAAGTTTTCATTACAAGGACAGTTGGCACAGCTTGACCCAAATGCATTGGCGGTGAATGCGGCGGGCAGTCGAGTGTTTGATGTCAAAGACCGCCTGAAAGTGCTGGAATCAGAATACCCATCGTTGTTGGCGACCTATTCAAAGAATCACCCGGATGTTGTGTCGGTTAAGCGCGAAATTGATTCACTAAAAAAACAAGTGGGCGGCAATGACAGCCTGAACACATTAAATGCTGAACTCACAGAGAAAAAGGCGGAATTGGCATTAATTCAGAAGAAATACTCGGAGTCACATCCAGATGTAATGGCATTGAACAAGCAAATCCAGCAAATTCAAAATACCATGGTTGAAGCGAAAAAAACCTTGGTTGTGCAATCTTCTGTAGAGCCTGATAACCCAGCGTATATTACCCTGGTGTCGCAGTTGGATTCAGTCAATGCAGAACTGAAAGCGTTGACCAGCACGCGTTATTCAATCAATAAAAAAATGAATGAATTACGTGCAAGTTTGCGAAAAGCGCCATTGGTTGAGAAAGATTACATGGAGATGATTCAGGAATTGGAAAATTCAACCATTCGTTACCGAGAAGTCAGCGCCAGAGAAATGGAAGCAGAAATTTCTCAACAGTTAGAGCTGGAAAGTAAAGGTGAACGCTTTACCTTGATTGACCCACCGTTTGAACCATTAGAACCGATTAGCCCCAATCGTCCGGCGATTTTGATTATTGGTTTTGTGTTGGCAGTTGGCTTAGGCATAGCCATGGTGGCCATGGTGGAAGTGGCCGATGCCAGTGTTCATCATGAAAGATCTATCGTAGAGACATTTGGCGTAGTGCCTTTGGCAACCATCCCCTATCTGCAAGATAGAAAAGAATATGAAACTGCAAAGCGCAACAAGTTTATCGTGATAGCCTCAATGGCGGCGATCAGCATCATTGCGGTGCTACTGTTCCATATATTATTTATGCCAATTGATGTTTTCTGGTTCAAGTTATTAAGAGTGCTTGGCGTCTGATTTTAATTCATCTAAAAACCGAAAATCTCGCACAGGGTTTTCCATTGTTTAGTTAAGGAACACACTATTTATGAATACTGATTTTGAAAATATCAACTATACGCAAACGCGTGTTTTTAAGCCGGATAGCACGGTTTTAAAAAATAACCGTGTAGTGACCGGGTTTAAACCAGGGGGATGGGTCGAGTCTTACAAAATGTTAAGGACGCGTACCTTGCAAATGATGGAAAACAATGGCTGGAGCACACTGGCCGTCACCAGTCCAAGCAGCAATTCTGGCAATAGTCTGACGTGTGTAAATTTGGCCATCAGCATTGCCATGGAGTTGGATCGCACTGTGCTATTAGTCGATGCCAATTTTAATAACCCCAGTGTGAATGGTTTACTGGATATAGAGGCTGAGCAAGGGTTGGGAGATTACCTGCTGAATGATAAACCCATCACTGATTTATTAATCAATCCGGGTATTGAGCGCATGGTGGTATTGCCTGCAGGGCAACCGGTGTTAAATTCTACAGAAATTTTACGTTCACCCAAAATGATTCAGCTGGTGGATGAATTAAAAACCCGTTACCCCTCTCGCATCATCATATTTGATATGCCGCCCTTATTGTCCCAGGCCGATGCACTGAGTTTTTCCCCTTATGTGGACAGCGTGTTATTAGTCATTGATGAAGGTCATACCAAAACCGAAGACATGACGTACGCCGCCACATTATTAAAAGATGTTAACTTGCTGGGCACAGTATTTAATCGCGTGACTGACAACAAAATCAAATATCTGGACTGATCGACCATCCTTTCTGAACACAGGGTGCGCCTGCGCATCCTGTATTGCCAATCCTGCCAAGTAAATCTGTACAGTCTCTCCTGGGAGCCTGTACAGATTATGGATGATTCTACTGCGGCGATATCTCATTCGCCTCGCGACGAACCCCATAACCCGATAGCCTCGGGGTGTTTTTGGGTAAAACTTCCTGCTGTTATCCACTCTTTTTCAGCAAACCTCGTCACATTGAAAAAATGGCCGACCTGATGAAATTTCCAAGCTAGACTTACTCACGTAGTCAAAAAAAATACGGGCATGGAAAATCTGCAAACAATCAAAAAAGTGTACCAGCATGCAGAAAATTATGAGCTATTGGATATTCCACGACTAGCTGAAGATTTGCATGACTGGTTTTTACGCTATCCACACAATAACTTTCTTCACCTGTGCGTCATTCAAGGTCAGGCGGCTCTGGTTTGCCAGAGCTCACTCAGCCAGGAAAGTCCTCAAGCCTATGTGGCATTATTAAAAATATGTCATAAATATTTCATATTTTTAAAACAAAACCAGCGCACCCAAGATACGCTTCAAACCCAGAACAGGCGTAGTCAAAAAATCGCATTATTGGGGTTTTGCCTGGGGCTGATGTCAAACCCCGCCGTCGCGCGTTCTACAGAAAGTCATGCCATTCATCGCCAGCATATTTCAAGTCATCGCATTGCACTTACCGAACAAATGTCCACACGGGTTAAATTGGTCAACGGGCAAAAGGCGATTAGTTTTAGAAAGCAGGCGCCGCCTAGCGCCCAGCAAATAGCCGAAGCGTATCAAATAAAACCGCTTCGGCAACCCGTCAAACACGCGGCAAATTTAAAAATAAAAGATTTTTTAAGAAAAAGTTACGTGGCGCAAACAGGAGATCCCGCATCAATCCGTAAAGATTTGCAGGAAATTGCCCACTATTACGCGCAATACCCAGCCATAGTGAATTTGGTGAGTGAGCTGAGCGGACACAATATCATCTTAAAATATAAGAAAAACCACTGGCAGGCACAGGCACTCGGCACGCAAACCTCGGTTGACCAGGTGACCGTCTACTTTGACACGCGCATTGGCGCGCAGTTGTGGTTGCATGAAAAATGTGCAGAAAGCCCGGCGTGTCATGTAACACCTGCCGATGCATTGCTGCACGAATTGTTACATGCCAAATTGATGATTGTCGATAGCCACGAATTTATACAAAAAGGCGGGATGAAACCGGCATTGTATCTATATGATCATGAAGCAGAAGTGATTGCCTATGAAAACCGCTTATATCAAACGATGAGTGCAGCAGATGGCATGCCCAGGCCGCTAAGAAGCAGGCATAGCGGCAATTTAAAACATGTGAGTTGTGCGCTGTGTTTGCCTAAGAAAGCCCCGCCGACCTATTAATCTCCCTGTTGGATACCGTGCAACTAATTGCCTGGTGCTCGGGCAGCCGCCTATCGATCCCTCGGTCTGCATGGGGATTCATAACTGTTTATGCGCCTGAATCCCGTAACGCAAAGCATTAAACAATAGTCAAGCTTAATAAATCCATGTTCAACGGGGGGGGGTAATTAAGGATCAAGCAGAATTTACTTCATAACTGCCGCAGGGAAAATATTTTTCAGAAAAATACAGTTTTAACCACAGGTCAGTATCAATATTTTTCTCAGGGGGTTCATGGATGTGCATTAACTGCTGGCGTAATGATGCTTTGGATAAAGTCAATAATTCCACATCAGACATGGACACATACTTTTCGGGCTTGGTTTCGCCACTGTTTAAAATGTTATAAAGCTGATTTTTTTTCAGACCAAGGTGATGGATCAGCTCTTCTCGCAGTTCGAGAAGTAACGGCAGTAAATCGCAACCACTGTGCGAACTGGTCAGTAAAACCTCCATGTTAGCCAATAATTGCTTGACGGCAAACCGATACACATCAGACTCTCTAATATATAAGCGCTCAGCAATAGACTGAATGGCTTGTCTATCAGCATCCGTCAGACGCATGGAAACAATGTTTTTACGTTCGTTCATTTCAAAACATATAGCGAGTGAAGCGAATAGCATAAATTACAAATATTACAGTTATATAACAGCCGGCAAGCTGTGCGCCTGAATCCGAGATTTCAATGACTAGTTGTATGATTAATTTACCCTCAAGAAGCTGATATCGTAATCACCAGGAGGCTGTCGGGGTATGGGGTTTACCGAGATATAATCTTCACGTAATAAAGCAATGCGATGACGTCAATAAATGTGACAATTGTGTTAAATGTATGACACTTTGCTTGCGTGTAACTAAATCTTAACCATGTTGATATTCGATTGTGAAATAATTGCGCTCGGTTCAAGACTCGGGAGTGAGTTTTTTTGGATACAAGGTTGTAGTTGGGGGTAAATAGAGTTATCCTGACGGAACCGAGGGGTAAGGAATGCCGGGAAAAATGATGTTGCCAAACTCGTCGCGAGGCGGGGACGGAAAGCTACGGATCTTGTTGTTTAAGATGGCCGAGTTGCGTTCGTATGATGTACTTCGATCTGCACGCCCGGCTTTAACACTATGAAATGTAAGCTTTTATGGAGGCAACATGAAATATTTTTCAAAAACGCTGGTTGCAGCGTCTCTAGCATTCGGCGCGTCAGTTGCGAGTGCAAACATTTTAAACGATCAAAGTGAAAACGCAGAGTTGTGGCTGTCTGTTTACGATTCTGAAGTCAAACGTACCTTCACTGCCGACCTGGGTCTGACTTTCGGTGCTATGCTGTCAGAAATTGCAAATGCAGATTATTCTGTAGCTATCGACCTGAGTGAATATTCTGCATGGTCTGCTTTTAAGAATGGCATGTCCGGTTCTGTCAAGTATGTAGTGGCTGTCGCAGCAAAGAATGCAGCGGGTAGTTCCTCATTATTAATCACCGGTCAGAACAGTGGTTTTTTTACTGGGAAGTCTTCGTCTTTAATGAATAATGCTGTTGATAATGTTAATGCGCATGCGCAAAGTATCAATGATGATCAGCCGGTTAAAGAGGCGGCTCAGAATGTGTCTAATCTGGTAAATGACGGTGAAGGCAAGTTGGGTGAGCATGAGGGCGGTGCCGGTTCTGCTTCGTTATGGGGTACGACGGAATTTGATCCCAATGGAAACTACGGTGAGTCCATCGCCTTCAATTATGCACGTGGCGAGAGAGTGGGTCGTGGTACCAAGGGTGCTCAGGATGTGTTCGCCAGCCAGTGGAAGTTAATGGGTGATCAACTGACTTTCGGCAATCCAACTGTCGTGCCTGTGCCAGCTGCGGTATGGATGTTTGGTTCGGCGTTGTTAGGCTTGTTTGGCGCAACGCGCAAGAAAAAATAATTTAACTAAATTGAGTAAAATCATGAAAAAACTAGTTTTAGGTGCAGCGATCAGCGCTGCGATGATGTCTAATGCGGCAATGGCAGAAACAGCCATAGACAACAATAACCTGCCGGTTATCGATGACGCCAGCACATATACTGTGTATTTGTCGGGCGCTTCGGCGGCACGTAAATTTATCGAAGAATTGTTGACCAACACGGGTGTATCGCCTAGCGATGCAATTTGTGATTCAACAAAGCCAATCTGGAAATACAAAGACAGCATTAACGGTAAAAAACAAAACGCCTATTTGTGTGATATCAACAAGTCTAACCCAGGGTTGTCTGGGTTGGGTAAAGCCAATCTGTTGATTTACAAAAGCAGTGAAAATGGTTCGGCGCAAGGGGTTAGCCCGATTGTGGCGGCCGCTAAAGGTCTGCCTTCGGCGATTCCATTTTTAAAAATTGATGCGTCTTTGTGTACAACGTCATTAACTGGCGTGCCTGCTGCAGGCACACTGGGTTCGATCACCTGTACCTATTCTCAAGACGATGCAGCTATCAATGTGCAAGTGACGCCAGATTTTGGTATTTCTGATGTGGATCCCGGTCAGTTTAGAGGTTTAAATACACCGGCTGGTTTTGGACAGGTTAGTAAGGCAGATGTAGCCTTGTTAAAAGTGCAGGCGACAGCGGCGCTGACGTTTGGCGTACCTGTCACCAAAAACCTGTATTATGCCTTGCAGGAAGCGCAGTTTGGTAAAGGCGATACCTGTGTGGAAAATGAAACAGAAGCGTGTATGCCATCGTTGACGAAGCATCAAATTGCTTCGATTCATACGGCGCAGTTGATTTCCTGGGATCAGTTGGTCACCAGTTCCGGTGATGGTTTGTTCACGTTTGCCAGTGCTAAATACCAGCCAGACAATGCGGCTATCGGCAATGGCGGTGCTTTTCCAGATACCGTACATATTTGTCGTCGTGTGCCAGGTTCGGGTACACAGGCGCAGCATGGTATTAAATTCCTGCATTACCCATGTACCGATGCGGCAACTTCGCCAGCAAGTGATTCTGGTTCAGCGACGGAAGATGATGGTGTGACCCTGGTACATGAGATGTCAGGTTCAGGTGATGTCACAGATTGCTTAAACGAATTGGATTCTGGCGTTGATGGCGATGCCGGCAACGACTTCGAGAACGTATTCGGTAAGCGTTGGGCAATTGGTATCCAGTCTCTGGAGAAAAATGCCACCTTGGGCGATGACTTCCGTTTTGTTAAAGTGGATGGCGTATCACCCACTCTGGCGAATGTTGCCAGCGGTAAATACTATGACTGGGCTGAGCTGACATTTCAATACAGCAAAACCCACGGTTGGGATGCAGGTGATCAGGCGGTTGCCGATGCAGTCATCAAATCTGCCGGTAACCCGGTGGTTCTGGCGGCGTTGAATACCAGTTTTGATCACACTATCTTCGGTCAATCTGGCTACATGGCGGTACCGACCTTGCATGATGCAGAAACAGACGGTTCAATTGATCCTGCAGCGCCAGTCAATCCGTATACGCATGCGACAGAAGGTGCTTCTACAGATAACTGCCGTGTACCAGCGCGTATCACAGAAGGTGACTTCACTATCGGTGTTGAGTTGTAAAACTTGATCCATCCTTAAAACGTCGCTTTTTCGACGTCTCGGCAAGCCCGAATACCGCAATGGTGTTCGGGCTTGTTTGTTTCTGGATTCCGTGATTTCACGCGTTTTTATCGTTTTATAGTTCCCACGGTCCCCCGTGGGAACTCATAGTGATGCGCTCCCGCGCATCGTAACGCAGAACAATGCAACAGGCGTTCTTATAGTTCCCACGGTCCCCCGTGGGAATTCATAGTGGTGCGCTCCCGCGCATCGTAATGCAGAACGACACAGCAGACGTTCCCACGCAGAGCACGGGAACTGAAGTGCTATTCTTATAGTTCCCACGGTCCCCCGTGGGAATTCATAGTGATGCGCTCCCGCGCATCGTAATGCAGAACGACACAACAGGCGTTTCCACAGCAGCGAGCGAAAAGGGATATTGACCTGAATATGACCCTGTATAAGCATTCGGGCATATTGTAAAAATTCCGTAATGTTTGTTTGTTACCCTTTCCAGTTAATTTTCTTGGCTATGCCTTCACGCAAGCTTATTCGTCGCGTGGGTTAGTGTAGCGTAACCCGACAAAATGTATTTCCCGGTCTATCGCACAGGCTGGAGAGGGCTGATCCTTCGCACTCTGCGAGCATACTCAGCAAGCATAACGTAAAAGGCAGGCGAATACATTTGCAACAATTATTACAGAGTTTTGTGAGCAAAATAGTTAAACAGTTTATTGTTTCAGGTCGATTTTTAATGCTGTGCATGGGCGCCGTTTTATGGGTAAACACAGTGGCGTATGCGGCGGCTGAACAAGCGCAACTTGAATTTGATATTTGGGAGCTTAGAGTCAAAGGCAATACGCTGCTAGATCGTAAACAAGTGGAAATGGCGGTTTACCCTTATCTGGGGCCGAAAAAAACGGTAGATACGGTCGAGCAGGCGCGTGGCATGTTGGAAAATATTTATCACAATAAAGGCTATAAAACGGTCAGTGTGTTTATTCCTGAGCAGGATGCATTAAACGGCATTGTTTATCTGCACGTGCAGGAAGGCACGGTATCGCGTTTACGGGTGAAGGATTCACGCTATTTTTCGCTAAGTAAAATTAAACAATCAGTGCCCGCCATTGCAGAAGGCAATGTGCCAAATATGAAGCAAATGCAGGCGCAATTAAGTGAATTGAGCAAGCAGACCGGTGATAGAAAGATTTATCCGATTATTCGCGCCGGCAAAACCCCTGGCACGACCGAGGTTGATTTAAAAGTCAGGGATGAGCTGCCTTTACACGGCAGTGTAGAGCTCAACGGGCGAAACTCGTCTGATACCAGTCGGTTGCGTCTGATTACATCCATCAGTTATGACAATTTGTGGCAGAAATTTCATAGCGGGTCATTTTTGTTTCAAACCTCGCCGGAAGATATTAATGAGGTTGAGGTGTTTTCCGGCACGTATGTGATGCCGTTGTTTGGTAACAGCACCAAGCTGGCCTTGTATGCCGTGCATTCGGCATCAGATTCGCAGATTGCCCAGGCCGGGGATACCAATGTGATTGGCGCGGGTGAAATTTACGGGGCACGGTTTATTAAAATGTTTGAAGGCAATCGGTCATTTTTCCACAATGTCATGCTCGGTGTTGATTATAAAGATTTTGAAGAAGACACCTTGTTGGGCGGGGTGAATGCACGTTCTGCACCGATCAGTTATTTGCCATTCATGGCGCAATACAGTGCCAACTTTCGGTTGCAGGAATTAATTGCAAGTTTTAAATTTGGGGTTAACTTCTCTTTGCGTGGCATCTTGAATGATGATGCGGATTTTTCCAATAAACGTATTGGAGCCAGAGCCAATTATATGTTTGCGACCTTAGGTGGCGATGTGCGCTATAACTTGCCGTGGGGCATGGCGCTGTTTTCCAGGGTGTCTGCGCAATATGCAAATTCACCATTAATCAGTAACGAGCAGTTTTCCATGGGGGGTGCCACGAGTGTGCGCGGCTATCTGGAAAGCCAGGTGTTAGTGGATGACGGGGTGATTGGCTCGGTAGAATTATATTCGCCACGTTTAGTTCCGGCTGATTGGGAGGGCGTGGATAAATTAAAAGCGTTGGTGTTTGCTGATATTGCCCACGGCTGGATTAAAAAGGCAACAGCGGGTGTGGATAGCTCCGTCAGTCTGTACAGCGTTGGCATGGGGTTGCGCGCAAAATTATGGCGCTATTTTGTCGGCTCGCTGGATTGGGCATTCCCTTTAATTGCTAATGACGATGTGCGTTCAGGGGAGTCGCGTCTGCATTTTAATGTGGGTGTGGAGTTTTAAAAAAATCTTCATGGCTATATGCACAGCACAGGTTGTTTCCATCCAGTCCCTCACACACGACGTTAAAAAATCATCCGTGTAGCATTCTTATCGTTCCCACGGTCTGCGTGGGCATGCATATGGAGACGCCCCGCGTCCCGTCACAACAAATGTTCCCGCACGGTACAGGGGGGCATATCCGTTTTGTTCTTGCAATGAGCACCGCTTTGGGCACGTATATTAGAATTTACGAATACTGTAAAGATCGTGTAACGTTGTTTTGCTATCATTCCGCTTTTTTAAATGTTGCGACACGGCGGGCAAATTCGCTAAAAAGTCTATTGTGTTCAAGGCTGGGTCAGTCGCGCAGGTATTAGCCAACGGTTTGTTGTCATGAAAAATAAAACTCCTTTCAGAACGTCAAAAAAATCCTTCTGTTTCCATTTATCGCCACTGGTGGCGGGGGTACGCTTTGCCTTGGGTGGCGTATTGGTGTCTGCGCTATCGCCTAATCTATTGGCGAATGAGAGTTTGCCTCAGGCGGCTTCTAATTGGGTCGGCAGCGGGGCTGCTACAAAAGCCATAGACGGTGCCAAAATGCAGATTAATCAACACACCGACAAGGTGCTGTTGAATTGGAAAACTTTTAATGTGGGGGAAGGGCATCATGTTGATTTTGCGCAGCCGTCTGCGTCATCGGTGGCGCTGAACCGGATAAATGGTTCAACCGCGCCCAGCCAGATTTTAGGTACGCTGACGGCCAATGGCCAGATACATCTGATTGATCCGAATGGCATTATATTTGGCAAAAATTCAGTGGTTAATGTCAACAGTCTGCTGGCTTCCACGCATAATATCACCGATGAAGCACTGGAAAATGGCTTTACCCGGGTGTTTGATGACAACGGCCAGGCGGCGATGACGCTGGAAGCCAATGCGTTTAAAGCAAATACCAATGAATTAAAAGAAATTCTGATTCAGGAAGGTGCCGACATTAGCGTGGCAGATAACAGTAATGTCATTATCGTCGCCCCCAAGGTGACAAACCAGGGAGATATTAGCGCGGGTGATTTTGGTCAGATCATGCTGGTGGCCAGTCAGGACAAAGTCTATTTGCAACAGGCTGATTCGGATGATTTTAAAGGCTTGCTGGTGGAAGTCGATACAGGCGGTGAAGTGACTAACTTTGGTCACCTGCTGGCCGATCAGGGCAATATCACCATGGCGGGGTTTATTGTTAATCAGTCGGGCAAGGTCAATGCGACGACCTCGGTAACGGTAAATGGCTCGGTGCGATTACAGGCGCGAGAAGGCCAGCAAAAAATTGGTAATACGCTCACCGGTGTGCGCACAACCCGGGCTTTTGATTCGGGCGATGGACTGGGAACAGAAGCCACCGTTAATCTGCAAAATGGTCGCTACGAACATACGCTTGATAATGGCCAGACCGAAGTGGTGGACACGCATAGCCAGACCCATGTGACCCCATCAACGGCTCGTGGTGAGGATATTGACGCCCAGCAACAGCCGGCTTCATATGTGGAGTTGACTGGGCATACGATTGAATTTCATGCCGACAGTGAGTTGATTGCCCCCGGCGCTAAAGTGTTGGTGCAGGCCAGTGAAACGATGCCGGTGGGCAGTGATGACAGTACGCCAGGAAGTGCGCGCATTATTATGCAGCAAGGCGCTGTGCTGGATGTTTCGGGTAACAAAAATGTTGACGTCGCAATGCAACGCAATGTCGGGGTGATTGATGCGCGTAGCAGTTTTGTGTTCCGTGACAGCCCCAATCAAAAAGACGGTATTTTGTTTGGTGAAAAGGAATTGTTGGTGGATTTACGAAAATCCACTGATTTTATAGATGCTCAGGGGCCGAAAGACCGTGTTAAAGCGTCAGTGTATGAGCGTTTGGCTACGGGGGGTGCGGTCAGTATGACGGCGACCGGTGATGTGGCTATTCATGACGGCGCATTGATCGATATTTCCGGGGGCTCGGTGAAATATCTGGATGGTGAAGTGACCACCACGCAATTATTTAATGAAAGTGGTAAGCAGTTTGATATCAGTGATGCAGATCCTCTGGATGTGTACGTTGGCTTTGAGAATCAGACACACTTTCAACAAGGGTACACAGAAGGTAGGGATGCAGGTAGCTTGGCTATTACCACGGCTAACCTGGACTGGCAGGGGCAGTTAAATGCGGCGGCAGTGCAAGGGCAGTTTCAGCGCAGCGGTGATACGCAGGCTAAAGGCGGGCGTTTAAATATTGATCTGGCAAAATTCAGAACAGTGCAGCATGTCGCTTTTCAATCCGCGAACGCGATGGCCAAACTGGCCTTGTCGGGTGCGCAGGAGTTTTCGTTGAAAACGCTGGGTGATGTAAATATTGCGGCAGACACGCAAATGCATTTCACCCCTTTCAGCACTGTCACTGTGGAAGCCGGTCATATCCGTCACGATGGCGATCTGTACAGTGCGGGTGGCGACATTAAACTGGTCGGCAAGCAGAATAAAGCCAATAATCAGGCCGGTGATGTCATCCTGGGTGAACAGGCGGTGATTGATGTGTCTGGACGCTGGGTGAACGATGCGTTGCTGACGCAACAAGGATTTATTGCGACACAAAGCCTGGCTATTGATGCCGGTAAAATCAGTGTGATTGCCGGTGGCGACGTGGTGACAGGTGAACAGTCTCGCTTGTTGGCAGATGGCGGTGCGCAGAATATCAGCCAACAGCAACAGGTTGCCGGAAAAGGCGGCGAAATTAAATTGTTAGCCGGTTTTGATGAGTCTGCAGGGGCTTTGTTTGAAGACGGTCACTTGCTGCTGCAAGGCGACATGTCGGCCTTGTCCATGAGCCAGAATGGTTCATTGATTCTCGGCGAATCGGCCAATGCGATTGTCGATAATCAGCTGCCCACACAGCGGTTTTCTAAAATAAAACTGGAATCTTTTAAAGGCACGGCCACGATTGCAGAGAATACACAGCTGGATTTTACGCAATTAAATCGACAGTTTGAATTTGCTTATGATGCCCAGGACAGTCAGCGTTCAATGCAGGGCTTTACCCAGTTAACCCAATTGCCTCAGATTGAGCGTGCCAGCAGTGAGTTTGAGTTGGTCGCACAAAATGACATTCTCATGTCGGCAGGCAGTTCTATTTTGACTGAAGCCGGTGGCCAGGTTTCATTTACCTCTAAACAAGCCGGAATTTTTGTGGATGGCGCGATTGTAACGCCCGCCGGTGACATAAACATGACGCTGCTGGCGAAAGATTCTGGCAATAGTTTTGATGCCACGCGCAGTATCTGGCTGGGTGAGAATGCACAGCTCAACGCGCAAGGGGTGGCCTTGCTGGAGCCGTTTACGCAGCCGTTTAGTTTTGGCAAAGTGCTGGATGGTGGTCGTGTTAACTTGACTGCCGAACGTGGTTATATCGTGGCAGAAAACGGTGCCGTGATTAATGTATCAGGGACATCTGCGCAACTGGATATTGTCAACGATGGCTCGGCGTCATTTGGCTATCAAAAGCAAGGGATAGGCTCTGATGGCGGGGAAGTGAATCTGTTTGCAGCGGAAGGCATGTTGCTGGAAGGGCAAATGCTGGCGCAAGGCGGCAGCGCAACTAATTTTAATGGCCGCTTAAATGTTGAATTAAGCCGTAGCCGACGCGCCGACCCTTCCCTGAATGCAGAGGATAAAGACAACCCATTCCCTAAAACAGCGTTGTTGTTGAGTGTGCAACAGAACATCAATAATCCATTGAGCGACGCGTTAAGTTATGGCGATCGACTGGATGCCGCATTAAATTCTGCAACACAACTGGCAGCAAACGATGTCACCGCAGCAGGCTTTGACTTTATCACCCTCAAATCGGATGACAGCATCGGCTTTAATGGCGATGTGACGTTATCTGCAGGCGTGGCAATCACGCTGGATGCCGCGTCTTATGCCGCAACACTGGCAGCTGGTCAGACACAGTCAGCGGTGAACCTGCAGGCAAAATACATTAATTTAGGCTCGTCAAGAAACTTGCAGGCGCAACACGCGTTATTGGCCGGTGCCAGTATCTTTACAGCATCGGCAGACTGGATGGAAGTGTTTGGCGGCTTCAGCATGAACGGCTTTGAACAAATCAATTTGCATAGTCATAACGACATGCAATTGGTTGCTAACCATTTTTCTGGTGAGAATGATTTCAGCGGAGAGCTGGTGACCTTGGCAGATATATCCCTGCAGGCCAGTAAGATTTATCCGTCATCCTTTTCGCGCTTTCGTTTTGCGGTAGAGAATAACCCTGACGGGCGTATTACGATTGCAAATGCTGCGGGCAATAAAGCCTCGCCATTAGCGGCAGGCGGCGAAGTGACTTTTCAGGCGGCCACGATTGAGCATGGCGGAAATGTACAGGCACCTCTGGGAACGATTAATTTTAATGCCGATAAAGCATTGATACTGGCAGATGACAGTGTTACCTCTACGTCTGCTGACGGACTGTTGATACCACTGGGTAATGTGATTGACGGTCAGGATTGGTTGTATCCCTTATCCATTGGTGGCGCACCGTATCAATCAGTGAAAAACCTGGTGGTTAAAGCGACCGAAAATGCCAAGCTGGATAAACAAATTGTGTTGCAGGCGCCAGATATAGCCGTGCATGAAGGTGCGCGCGTGGATCTTGCCGGGGGCGGAGATATTTTTGCCTATGAATTTATTCCCGGCATCGGTGGCTCTAATGATTATTTGCAGTTTGGCAGCCCCTCATATCAGGATAGTTTTGCTGTGTTACCCACCTTAGGTTCGACGTATGCGGCATTTGATCATTTTCAATCGCAAAGTGCGCAGGGTCAACGCTACTATGCGAATGGTGAAACGGTCGTTTTAAATGACAGCGCTAATGGTCTGGCGGCCGGTGAATATGCCAAATTACCGGCACATTATGCCTTGTTGCCCGGAGCCTATCTGGTGACGCCGGTGAGCAATACGCAGGATCATGGTTTGACAACGGCGACTGTAGATGCGCGCCCTATAGTTTCCGGTTTCTCGCAAATTGCCGGAACTGGAAAGCGTGACAGCCGTAGTGGTGGATTCATGATTGAAAATGGCGCACAAGTAGGCAAACAGTCAGAGTATCAAACCTATACCGGAGATGCGTTTTTTACCGCAAAAGCCGAGGCTGAGGAAGCCGATGTACCGTTATTGGCGCGCGATGGCGGCTTGGTATCCATTCTTGCGCAAACGCGCTTACAACTTGATGGGTTGTTCAATATCGGCGCACCGAATGGTATCAGTGCCAGAATGGATATTGCGGCCAATAATATACGCGTCACAGACAGTTTGAGCGCAACGCCGGTGGATGGCGTACTGGAAATTCTGGGCAGTGATTTAACCGATTTGAACCTGGCCAGCCTGTTGTTGGGCGGGCAGCGCCAGACTGGCGCGGCTGAAGGTGAGAGCGTGATTGCTGTGAGTGCTGATAATGTCAGTTTTGAAGACGGTTCGATGCTTGATGTCGCAGATTTAATTGTGGCAGCCAAACACGCTGTGACAGTGAAAAAAGGTGCCGTTGTCGCGGCCAGCAGTGCGACTGCCAATAACGACCAATTACTGACGGTAGCCGGTGATGGTGCATTGTTAAGAGTTTCTGCGGCGCAACAGGTCGATATCAACCGGACCGGGTCAAGCGGCGCGCAAGGCGATTTAATTGTTGAGCAAGGGGCTGTTTTGCAGGCCGCCCAATCCATGTTGTTGGATTCCAGCCGCACTACAGATATTGCTGGGCAAATTGAAATGCAAGGCGGATCGCTTAATCTGGCGACTAATCGCATCAATATTGGTCAACTTGAGGGCGTAGCGGATAGCAACGCACTCAACTTATCCAATGCGCAATTGGGTGCTATGGCCGTCGATGAACTGGTGTTGACCAGCCGTGATGCGGTGTATTTTTATGGGAATACCGCTGTTGTTGATGGTAATGGGCTGTTTCAGCAAGCCACCGGTGGGCTACTGCCGCACCAGATTAAGCATTTATCATTTAACGCGGCAGGATTGATCGGTATGTCGGTGGCCGGAAGCAGTGCCTCAGACAGCGTCAATTTAGCGGTAAATCAATTGACCCTGAAAAACACCTTGAAGCAAATCAATTCCTTACCGGCTAGCGGCGCAGGCAGTTTGAATATTGCTGCAAATACGGTGAGTACGGGTGATGGTGAGTTTAAAATTGACGGCTTTAATACGCTTAATTTAACCGCCTCCCAGCAATTTCGCGCACAAGGCGTGGGCAGCATGGATGTGAATGCTGATTTTAATATGGCGACTGCCATGCTTGGCGCAGACAGTCGCGGTGACTATCAATTGAATGCCACGGGCCATCATGCTGAATTCAGTCGCATTGGAAGTGCCCCTGCACAACGCCCTGAAGGGCTAACTGGTGAGCTGGCCATTGCTGCAGACAGCGTGCTAATGGATACGCGCGTGGATATGGCGAGCGGTTCTTTGACAGTGACGGCAAATAATGGCGATGTGCACGTGGGCGAGAATGCCGTGCTGAACCTGTCGGGACGGGAAACTGTGTTTGCCGATAAAACCGTGGCCAGCACGGGTGGAAAATTGACGCTGATTTCAAAAACCGGTGATGTGCGCCTGGCTGCGAACTCTACGCTTAATCTGGATGGCGGAAATAGCCAGGTCGAAGGTGGCCGGATGCAATTCACGGCCGAACAAGGCAATGTTGAGTTAGAAGGGCTGTTGACGGCTAAAAATGGCTCAATAGCTATTGATTCAAATGGTGCCGTAAATCAGACGCAGTTTGATGGCGTGCTGGACACGATTGCCGCAGCCGGAATAAACAAAGCCATTAGCTACCGCAGTCGCGTACAGGATATCGTGTTGGCTGCCGGGCAGACAATCACCGCTGAACAGGTCAAGCTGGTGGCTGATCAGGGCGCTGTTAGCATTGCAGGCAACATTAATGCAGATGCGCAAACTGACAGCCAGGTAGACATCATTGCCGAGCAGCACTTGACATTGGCTTCAAGCGCAACTGTATCGGCGCGCACCGCAACAGCGGGTCAGGGCGGGCAGGTGAGCTTAAGCAGTCGTGACAGTGTGGGTGACGGAATCCGCATTGCCCAGGGTGCGCACATTGATGTGGGTGACGCGCAAAACAAAGCCGGGAATGTTGTGTTACGCGCCGCGCGTGCAGACAATAAGCCGGGCGGAATCAATATATCTGAGGTGGCAGGCACGATAAACGGTATTGAGGAAGGCGGGTTTTACGCGCAGGGTGTGAAGGTTTATCAGGATGCTGACGGCAAAATCACCTCGACAGATATCAATCAATACAAAAATGATGCGGCGGCATTGATGAGCAGCTCTCATCGTCAGGCGGTCACTCAGTTGCACTCCAAGCTAAAACTGCAACCACTTGCAGAAGTGCAGTACAACGGCGATTTGGAAATCAGCAATGAGATTGATACGGTCAGTTGGCGCTACGCACCTTTGCAAGCCGGTGATGAGGCAGAGGTTGGGCAATTGGTATTTAGAGCCAGCGGTGATATTGATATAAAGCAAAATGTTTCTGACGGATATAAAAGCAAAAAACTGACCCAGGATGATTCCTGGGGCTTCCAGTTGGTGAGTGGCGCGGGTCTGTCCAGCCCGGATGTAACGGCATTAAATGGCGCGGGTGATATTAATATCGCTTCTGGCGTGATTGTGCGTAGTGGTACCGGCGATATTAAACTGCATGCTGCGGGGGATATTAATTTTGCAGCCTCTGACTCGGTGGTTTACAGCGCAGGTCGTCAGAATGAACAGTCTGCTTATGGCACGATCAAGGCGGCGTATGAGTTTCCTGAACAGGGCGGCGATGTCGAATTGATTGCCCTGGGCGATATTAATGGCAAACAGTCTGATCAATTTATCAATGACTGGTTAAGCCGTCAGGGTAACTGGAAAGAATCCGGTAATACTGCGCGCAGTAAGCAGACGGCCTGGGGCGTTGTGGTTAAAAAAGACGAATTTGAGCAGAGCATTGGATCATTTGGAGGTGGCCGTGTACATGTCTCTGCAGGCGGTGATTTGAATGATGTGTCTGTGATGATGCCAACCACTGGGAGGCAGTTAGGCAAGCGCGGTAAGGAAAATATCGTTGAAATCAACGGCGGTGGCACCCTGAATGTGCAGGCCGATGGCAATATAAATGGCGGTGGTTTTCTGTTAGGCCAGGGTCAGGCGACGATTTCTGCCGGGCAATCAATCCAGGGCGGCCAACAGTTTAGAGATGGGCCTGTGTTCGCTTTGGGCGATGCACAGTTAAGTTTATTGGCCGGTGATGATGTCAATATTGCCGCTGTGGTGGATCCCATGGTGTTGCATTCTAATGTCAACTTTTTTAGTTATACCGAAAATACAACATTAAACGTCACCTCCCTGGCGGGCAATGTTTATCTGGGTGCCAATGATGAGCAACTGCGTTCAATCATGGGCTATAACAGCGTGCAAAGTTCATTGGCAAAAATTTATCCGGGCAGTCTTAATGCCACGGCGCTGGATGGCAGTATTCTGGTTAAAGATAATTTAACCTTGTTTCCATCTGCGCAGGGACAGTTGAATTTATTGGCTAAACAGGATGTGCGTCCAGAAGATACCTCGGGCGGTAAATTGAATATCGGTATGTCGGATGCTGACCCGACATTGCTGACCGGTTGGCAGGTGCCTGCAAATGATAATGCGCTCAATGATGATAATAACCGTTTGAGTCCATTTACCGTGGGGCAGCCATTACTGATCCATGCGGCCACACCATTGCACAGTAATGATCACGAGCCGGTCAGGATAGTGACCCAGCAGGGGAATATCGATAATTTTCAGATGAATGTTCCCAAAAAAGTGCGTATTCAGGCAGGTAATGACCTAACCAGAATGAAACTGCATGTTCAGCATGTCAATGCAGATGATTTTTCTGTTATCGAAACTGGACGCGACTTAAGTTCTGCCAGTGGCCGCGATGTCGTGACCGGTTCACGTGAAGCGAATAATGATTTTGTTGAAGTTGCAGGGCCGGGACAGGTATTGATTAAAACCGGACGTCATGTTGATTTGGGGCGTTCAGAAGGGATTGTGACGGTGGGCAATGCCTTTAATCCTGCATTGTCATCCCAGGGGGCTGATTTGAATATCCTCTCCGGGGTGGGGGATGCGCCGGATTATTATGGCTTTGTGCGTCAATTGCAAAAATTTGCTGAGGACAATGCTGGAAACAGCCTTATTGAGAATGCCTTTTTTAGCCAGGTTGCCGCGATTGATGTAGACGCACTGCAACAACAAGGGATGCCGCTGGAACAGTTAAATCAACAGATGCTACCGTTGTTTTTTGAGGCGCTGAGAAGTGGTGGCGTGGCTGAAGGCGCAGGCAATGTGCTAGGTAATCAATTAGCTTACACGGCGATTGATAGTTTATTTCCTGGCGAGCAATGGCAGGGGGATATGAAAATGGTCTTTAGCCGTATTCAAACCCTGGCTGGGGGTAATGTTCATTTGGTTGCGCCGGGGGGAGATATCAATGTAGGCCTATCCACCGTAGATGACAGCAAAGATGCCTCTGAATTGGGGATTGTTGCGCAGCAAGGCGGTGAAGTGGCTATATATCTGGGTGGCAATATTGATGTCAACCAGTCGCGAGTATTTGCAATTGGTGGCGACGATATTTTGATTTTCTCTGGCGAAGGTGATGTTGATGCGGGACGAGGCGCAAAATCAGCTATTTCAGCGCCGCCACCAGTGATTCAATACGACCCTGTCACGGGTGGCTTGATTGTGATATTTCCGCCCAATGTATCAGGAAACGGTATTCAAACCGTCGGCAATGACAGTATCGAGGCGGGTGATATCTTCCTGTTTGCGCCAAAAGGCGAGATTAATGCCGGTGAGGCCGGTATCGCCGGTAATAATGTCGTATTGGTCGCCAAGGCGGTGATTGGCTCAGACAATATTGATGTGGGTGGTTTCTCGGTGGGTGTGCAGGTACAGACAGCATCGGCAGCACCGACAGCAGGCCTCAGTAATTCAACAGCCAGCGTCAGTCAGGCGGCGGAAAAAGCCGTACAAAATGATTCGGCAAGTGAAGATGAAGCGAGCGTTGCATTAGGCATGTTAAGCGTAGAAGTTGTGGATTACGGCACGGTAGAAGAAGAAGACGAAATCTAAATCAGGGAAATGCAATTTCGCAAACTTATGCCTGAATCTGTGCTGCGGTGAAGTCACAGATTCAGGTGAAATAGCCGGGTTGGGTATGTAAGGTGGGGATTTATCTCACGGCTGTCACTTAACTGTCATATAGCTGTAAAAATAGTTTGGCAGAATTGTCGATTAAATCACATTCGAGAGAGGAAATGAGAATCTTTGTTTTACTGATAAGCTTGTTGATGATGTCTTCGCTAGCTCAGGCTGGCTGGTGGAATGAAAACTGGGCTTATAAAAAGAAAATCAGTCTGGATCAAAGCGCGCTACAACAGGCTGCTATTTCACCCGATGCACAGGCCACTGCGTTAGTGCGTTTGCATACGGGTAATTTTTCTTATTTTCTGGATGTTGCCGAAGGCGGTCAGGATTTGCGTTTTATCGCTGGCGATGACGTGACAGAGTTGAGTTATTCGGTAGAAAAATTTGATGCCATCAACCAAATGGCGCTGATCTGGGTCAAGCTACCGGCTGATATTGCCATTGCCCAGGAGCCAAATATCTGGATGTATTACGGTAACCCGCAAGCTGCGCCGACGCAGATGAGCTTAAGTAATGACAATCAGGCGCTACGTTACCATTTTTCTGGCAGTGAAATTATTGATGCCACTGCTAATGGCAATCATCCCGTTGCAACCACGGCGACAACCTCTTCTGCAGGCTTCATTGCAGATGCGGCACAGTTTGATGGCACCCAGCTTATCGCACTTTCTGATGCGCCCAGTGTATTGATGGCAGCAGAGTCCGGCTGGTCAATGTCCAGTTGGCTACGCATCGATCAAGCGGGGGAGGAGGATGCGCTTATTTTTCAACGCGGAAAAGGCGCTTTAGAAATTGTCTTAAAGGATCAAAAATTTCATGTTTCAGTGCAAGATGCGCAAGGTGAATTACACACATTCAGCAGTACTGCAGAATGGGTTGTGAGCCAGTGGCATCACGTTGTTTTGACGGCCAATGCTACGCAGATGACTTTGTATGTTGATGGTGAGGTCTCTGCAACGCTAGCACTCTCTGCACCACTAATTAGCGGTGACATGCTGGTAGGTCTGGATGCTGAAGGCAAGCGTGGTTTTGTGGGAATGCTGGATGAATGGGTGATTTCATCCCAAACGCTGGATGCCAATGCAATTAAGTTTGATTATGTTATGCAAGGGCTGGGTGTACCTTTGCTGGTGTATGGCGACGATATGTCAGAAGCCGATAGTGAAGAAGAGGGCGAGCCGTCCTATATCCAAGCCACGCTGGATAATGTCTCTAGCGATGGCTGGGTGGTGATCGGTATGTTGTCGATCATGATGTTTGTCAGCTGGATGGTGATGCTAGGCAAGGGAATCGTCTTGGCCAAGGTCAGTAAAGAGAATGCGCGGTTTATTGAGGAATTTGAAAAACTCAATCTCGACGAAATGGAACAACTGAATCGTGAAGATAGTGAAGATGATGAAGATGCATTGGAATCGCCATTGATGCTGTCTCTGACAGGTGGTCATGAAAAATTCCAGGGCTCAACTATTTATCGTATTTACCATGCTGGTGTAGAAGCCATTAATCATCGCCTGCCAAAAGCGGTGGGAGCGGATACGGTAATGAGCGCACAGTCTGTAGAAGCCATTCGTGCCAGTATGGATGCGGCATTGGTGAGAGAACTGCAACGCTTGAATTCGCAAATGGTACTGCTGACTATTGCTATCAGTGGCGGCCCTTTTCTGGGGCTGCTGGGTACCGTGCTTGGGGTTATGATTACCTTTGCCGCGATTGCGGTTCAGGGTGAAGTGGATGTCAATGCTATCGCACCGGGCGTAGCGGCGGCTCTGGCGACCACCGTTGCGGGTCTGGTGGTGGCGATTCCGGCCTTGTTTGGTTACAACTATCTGGGCAGTCGCATTAAGGAAGTCAGCGCAGACATGTATGTATTTGTGGACGAATTTGTAGCCAAAGTGGCTGAGCGATATAGCTAACAGGTGACATAAGATGCGTTATAAAGAAGAAATGGAGACGTATGATGAAATCAACGTCACCCCTATGCTGGATTTGGCTTATGTGTTGTTGATTGTATTTATCATCATGACGACTGCAGCCGTGCAGGGTATACAGATTAACCTGCCTAAGGCCAGCGATGCGCCCAGCTTGAATGAGCCTCAGACTAAAACCATTACCGTGACTGAAGACGGCACGGTTTTTTTGGATACGTTTCCGGTCTCTATGGAGCAACTTGAAGCCACCCTGATGCAATATCGCGCTGTCAATCCTGAATTACCGGTCATCATCAAGGGCGATGCAGCGGTGCAATATCAGAATGTTGTCAGTGTATTGGATTTATTAGGCAGACTGGATATTACCCAGATCGGTCTGGTGACGCAGACGCTTAAATAAATCGACAATGAGCAAGCATAAGCATTTTCGGGTTTATCTTCCGAGGATTATTGGTGTGTTACTGATTATTGCCATTGTGTTCGGCGTGGTGACGTTTATTAAGAATTATTTAAACGACAAACCGCAGAAGAAGCCTAAAAAGGTGCAAATGGTCAAGCTGTTTAAGCCGCCACCGCCGCCGCCGCCGCCTCCGCCCAAACAGGAGCAGCCACCCGAGCCGGAAATTGAAGAAAAGGTGGAAGAGCCTGAACCGGAACCGGATCCGATCGACGATATTCCTGACGCTAAGCCAGATGATGGTGGTGCGGATGATGCGGCAGGCAGTGAAGGCGGTACCGGCCCAGCATTAGGGCGCGGGCGTGGTACAGGACGAAAAGGCAATGTAAATGCCTGGTATGCAGGCTATGCACGCGGCATTCTGCTGGAAGCATTGGTTGAACACGAAGAACTCAGACAGCGTGCGTATTCTGCCTATATCAGCGTGCTGGTGGATATTGATGGCAGTGTATCGGGGCATAAACTTACCACCAGTAGTGGTGATCAAGATATTGATGCATTGATTCTTAGCGTGGCGAGGAAGGATTTACGTCAGCTCAGCGAATTGCCACCTTCAGGAAAAATGCAACGTATTAAATTTAAAATCTCTTCAAAAATTTAGAAAGAATGGAACTTATCAAACATCAAATTATGAGTCGAGCTGTGCTGGCCGGTGCTTTATTCGCCTGTTCTCTGGGTGTAAACGCAGGTGAAAAGGAAGAACTGCTTAAGTTGCGCTATACCACAGCCAGCCTGATCAATCAGTTGGTGAAACAGGGGGTTTTAACTCAGGATCTTGCACAGCAGATGATCAAGCAGGCCGAGACAGACGCCGAACAAAAAGTCAAGCAGTTGGCGGAATTGGATAAGGTCGAGCCTGATGTCGTGCGCGTGCCTTATGTGCCGGAATTTGTACGTGATCAAATTCGTCAACAGGTCAGAGCAGAGTTACGTGAAGATGTGGTGTCTGATGTTTTGACAGAAGCCAAAACCAAACAGTGGGGGGTGCCCAATGCGCTGCCAGACTGGACGCGTCGCTTTAAACTCTATGGCGATATGCGTTTGCGTTTTGAGCATGATCATTTTGCGGAATCAAATTTTCAGAACCCGTTGGTATCAACCTCTGGCAGTGTCAATGATTATTTGGGAATCAATAAAAACAATGGTTTTGGCAGCAGCAGTGGTTTGTTAAACATCAACAAAGACCGCGATCGTTTCCGTGCGCGTATCCGTATGGGCGTGAAAGCTAAAATTACTCAGGGGCTGGATGCCGATGTCAGAGTCAGTACCGGGAATATTAATGATCCGGTGTCCACCAATCAGACCCTGGGCAATACGGGTCAACGTTTTGAATATGCGATTGACCGCGCCTACCTGCGTTATAAAGACCTGGACAGTGATGCCTATAACTGGTTGACAGCCTGGGGTGGGCGAATCCCCAATCCGTTTAAGTCGACCAACTTGATGTTCGATAAAGACCTCAGTTTTGAAGGCTTTGCCACGACGTTTAAATACAATATGGCGAGCAGCGATGATTTGTTTGGTCAGGAAGATCAAAGCAAGACCTTGTATTTAACCCTGGGTGCTTTTCCATTGGAAGAATTTGCATTAAGCAGCAAGGATAAGTGGCTGGTGGCAGGCCAGGTCGGCGCCGAGTGGGAACTGACTAACCAGGATAAATTTTCATTGGCCGTTGCTTATTATAATTACTTGAACACCGAGGCGCGCTCGGCGGCACTTGGTGATGCATCGCATGCTTGTGGCAATCGTGATGATGATCGCGATGCATCTGTCCCAGAATATTTGCAACAAGGCAATAGCATGGCACCGGTGTGTTATGCCTCTGCAATCAGCACAGCGACACCGCAACAGTTTGGCCTGGCTTCAGAATTTGAAATACTGAATATATTGGCTGCTTATGATTTCGCCATGTTTGCGCCCATTCACGTCAAGTTGACGGGGGAATATGCGAAAAACTTCGGCTTTGACCGCGATGATATTGCCGGGCGCGTGAATTCTGCGCAAATTTTCAATAACCCAAATCTTGAAGACCGCACCACAGCCTGGCAGATTCGTTTGGATGTAGGCTGGCCAACCACGTTATTGCCAGGACGTTGGAATGCGCACGTTGCCTATAAATACCTGGAAAGTGATGCCGTGCTGGATGCATTTACCGATTCAGATTTTCATCTGGGTGGCACAAACGCAGAAGGCTGGGTTATCGGCGGAAAATATGGGTTGATGGAAAATGCCTGGATGAGTGCGCGTTGGTTAAGTACAGACCAGATTGAGGGGCCAAATGTCGGTATCGACGTGTTATTGGTCGATTTTAATGCCAAATTCTAAAAAGGTTTAGTCATGAAAAAAATACATTTTATAAGTGTGTTAATGCTGGTAGTCGCCAGTTCAGCCCATGCCGGTGTCAGAACACCGGGTGAAGGTGGCGGCAGCAGTCAAATGGTTGCCCGCCTGCAGGCAATGGTGCGTCAGGTCACTAAAGAGCGTGATGCTTTGAAAGTGGAAAATGCAAAAATGTCTCAGCAATTGGCCGCATTAAATAAAGACAAAACAGCATTGCAAGCGGAAAACAGTAAAGTCAGTAAAAAACTGGCGGGCACACAAAGCAGTCACCGCAAATTAATGCACCGTCAGCAGTCAACGATGGAGCGTTTGAGCGAGGTGATAGAAAAATATAAAGCCTTAAACGTTCAAAAAAACCAGTTGCACGTTGAGCTAAAATCCATGAACGCTCAGTACGATCACAGTAGCGAGCAGTTGGGCATGTGTACGCAACATAATGAAAAATTAATTTCAGCAGCCAATGAGTTACTGGAGCGCTATCAACATAAAGGTACTTTTAGCGGGTTGTTGCAGTCTGAAGGCGTGTTGCAATTTGAAAGTGTTGAAATGGAAAACATTGTGCAGGCTTACGAAGACCGAATCAGGGATGAGAAATACCAGGAAACGGCACAGCTCGATCAATAACAGGAACGTTCGTATAAGCTAAAAAGCGGACGTTTGTCCGCTTTTTTGTTTGTGCTGTATAGTGTCTACAATTGTATTTTTTAATTATTGTATTGCTAAACATATGAGCCATCGCTTGCGTAGATTTCCATATTTAGTCTGTTTACTGGCATTTATTCTGATTGCCTGTGACAATTTTCAACAACGTCAACAGGCATTTGTTAAGCAAGGTCAGAAGCACATGGTGGCGGGTGATTATGCCGCAGCGGTATTGTCATTCCAAAATGCCTTGCAGATTGATGATGAGAATACAGAAATACGCTTTCAGTTGGCGCAGGCCGAAGCTAAACAAGGCAAAATTCAGTCTGCATTTGAGCATTATCAACATATTTTAAAGCGCGATGAAAAGCATTTACCCGCGCATATTCAAGCCGGGCAATTGCTGCTGGCGAATGGTCGTATTACCGACGCCGATGAATTGATGCAACAAGCGCTGGAAATAGATCCACATTCCAGTGATGCGTTAATATTTAAGGCAAACCTGCTGACGTTACAAAAAAATACCGATGCCGCCATTGTGACTTTGCAGCAAGTGTTGCAAAAACAACCGGATTTGCCGCCCGCTCTGGTGATGATGGCTTCAATACAGGCCAAACTTGGTCAACTGAATGAAGCTGAAGTCCTATTACAAAAAGCGATAAAAATCGCGCCAACAAATGAGAACGCACATCTGTTGTTAGCCAGCTTGTTATTACAGGATCAGCGCTATGCCCAGGCTGAAACGCAGTTACGCCACCTGATAAAACTGGCGCCATTTAACTGGCAGTATTATCAGCGATTGACGAAGTTATTGATTATTGAGGATAAAATAGAACAGGCGGAAACCTTATTACGGCAGGCTATGGACAGCGTATCAGCTAAACAACATGCTCAGCTGACGTTGGTTGGATTTTTAGAGACTCATAGAAATATAGATGTCGCCATGGCTGAGTTATTGCCCATGATCGATGCAGATCAGGCGGCTTATGCACTGCGTTTTAAATTAGCCAATCTGCAAATAAAGCGTAATGATGCTGACGCTGCCATCGACACACTGAAAGAAATAATCCAGCAGGCCGAGTTTTCTGCAGAAGGCTTACAGGCGCGAATTTTATTATCACAGTTGTACCTGGCGACACAGGATGTTGCGCAAGCCAAGCAATTAATGAATGAAGTCTTACAACATGATGCCACGCATCCTGAAGGGCTTTTATTGCAAGGTAAATTTGCGCTGGCCGAAGGTCATACCAAACAGGCAGTGAGTGATTTCAGGCAAGTCGTTCTCAAGCATCCGAAAAATGTTTCAGCGCTTAAGTTATTGGCGTCGGCACATGTGGCAGATAATAATCCATTGCTGGCACAGGAAAATTTCGAAAAAGTGATTTTGCTGAATCCAGGTGATGTAAAAACTCGCCATGACTTGTTGCAAGTGCTGGTAAGCCGTGGTCAGCTAAAGCAGGCCTTGCCGCATATTCAGCGACTACTTCAAATCAATGCAAATGACAGCAAGGCACTGGAATATCTGTTTAAAATTCGCCTGGCACAGCAAGACTGGGCAGCAGCACAGCAGGTGGCCGAACGTATAAAAAGTTTATCTGAACAGGGCGAGGCTTCTGGTTTTTATATGTCGGGTCTGGCCTATCAGGCAGAAGGCAAATTACAAAACAGTGTGGAGGCCTTTAAACAGTCTTTAAAACGTAAGGCGGACGCCATTGAGCCATTAACGCAATTGGTGAAAAGTTATATTGCTTTGCAGCAATTGGATCAGGCGATAGCTTATCTGAAACAGATAATTAAACAACAGGCACAGCATTTTGTGGCGCAAAACTTACTCGGCGAAGTCTATATTCAGAAGCAACATTATAAATCTGCGGAAAAGATTTTTCGTGAGGCGCTGAAAGCCAAACCGGAATGGAGCAAGCTATATCGCAATCTGGCTTATATCAAATTGGCCAGGAAACAGCCTGATGCCGCCATTGAGATACTGCAACAAGGTCTTGAACAAGCGGGCAATACACTGGATCTGGTGTCTGATTTAACGCGGTTATTGCATGCGCGTGGCGAATATCGACAGGCATTAATGTTATTTAAAGACTATTTTGATGAAAACCCAAGCTCCTTGATTGCCAGAAATAATCTGGCCAGTTATTTTGCAGAAGTTGAAGAGTCTGAGCAGGGGCTCAGCAAAGCGGCGCAATTGGCAAAACCGCTGGAAAAAACCGATATTCCTCAATTTCTGGATACGGTCGCCTGGATTGCGTACAAGCAGGGTAAATTGGATAAGGCCAAAAATTTGCTGGAGAAAATTGCCGATGAAAAGGCGGATGCAATGATTCATTATCATCTGGGGATGGTGTATTTCAAGCAACAAGATAAGGCCGCCGCGAAAGCTTATTTGAGTAAGGCTTTATCCAGCCAACAAAATTTTATTGGAAGAGCGCAGGCTAAAGCAACCCTGGAGCAAATTTAAGCGGCGGATATTAAGCAAGCAAATGTAAGGTCTTACACACTGCGACGACTAAATAACATTGCCTGAAACATCTGGAGTGTCATGAAAGCGATTAAAGGCTCGGTATTCATTTTTGTTTTAGTGATTATAGCCATTGCAGCTTTTTATACGCTTGATTTGCAGCAATGGTTTACGCTGGACACATTAAAACACAGTTATAACGATTTGCTGTTATTCAAACAGCAGAACCCGCTCGAAACCGTACTGTACTACGCCGTTATCTATATTGTGTTTTGTACGCTAGCCTTGCCCGGAGCGCCAATTTTAACGTTGGCTGGTGGCGCCATGTTTGGCTTATTCTGGGGCGGGGTGCTGATTTCGTTTACATCTACCCTGGGCGCGACCCTGGCCTTTCTTGTGTCACGTAATGTTTTTAGGGAACCCCTGAAAAAGCGCTTTACTAAGCAATATCAAGCCATTAATCAAGGTGTCGAGAAGGATGGGATAGCCTATCTGGTGTCTATTCGTGTGCTACCGATATTTCCTTTCTTCATGATTAATGTGCTGATGGGCATGACCTCCCTAAAAACCTGGACATATTACTGGGTCAGCCAGCTTTCTATGCTACCGGCGACGCTCATTTATGTGAATGCTGGAACCCAACTGAGTCAGATTAAGGATTTATCTGACGTGATTTCGTTCGACATGTTTATCGCTTTTTTCTTGTTGGGATTATTCCCGTGGCTGAGTAAATGGATGTTGAATCGCTATAAAAACTACCGGCTTTACAAACAATGGGATAAACCCGCCAGGTTCGATAATAATATGCTGGTGATTGGTGCCGGGGCAGGGGGGCTGGTGACGGCGTATATTGCGGCGGCACTGAAAGCCAGGGTGACGCTGATCGAAAAACAGCGCATGGGTGGCGACTGCTTGCATACGGGCTGTGTACCGTCAAAAACACTAATTAGAACGTCAAAATTGTTACATGATGTGGCGACCGCCAGGCAACGGGGCGTGAGTCATGCTACGGCGCAGGCCGATTTTGCCGAAATCATGCGCCATGTGCAGGCCACCATTGACAAAATACAGCCTCATGATTCTGTCGAACGCTATCAAGCCTTGGGTGTGAATGTCATTGAAGGTGAAGCAATGTTGGAAACCCCGTGGCGGGTGAGCATAAAAACAGCGTCAGGCGAACAACGTGTGAGCAGCCGCAATATTGTTATCGCCAGCGGTGCCAGTCCGTTTGTGCCGGACATTCCAGGGCTGCAACAATGCGATTATTATACGTCTGATAGCGTATGGACGATGCCCCGCCCACCACATAATTTGCTGGTTTTAGGCGCAGGAGCGATTGGCTGCGAACTGGCACAGGCGTTTAGCCGTCTGGGCATAAACGTGTCGATGGTAGAGCGTGAACAGCGCATTTTGCAAAAAGAGGATGCAGATGTCGCGGCCAGTGTTCATCAGCAATTTATTGACGAAGGCATCACCCTGTATACGGGGACGACAGCACAATTATTTAAGCGCGAACTTGGAAAGCAAGTATTAGTGGCGCAACAGGCTACGCAAACCATCACCCTTGAATTTGATGCGGTACTCATTGCTCTAGGACGTAAACCGCAAGTAGCCGGGTTTGGGCTGGAACAGCTGGGTGTCAAGTTGTCCGCCAGACAAACCATTGAGGTGAATCCTTTTTTACAAACTAACTATCCGAATATTTATGCATGCGGTGATGTGGCGGGGCCTTTTCAATTTACCCATGTGGCCGCCCATCAAGCCTGGCATGCGGCAGTGAATGCCTTGTTTGGCAGATTTAAACGCTTTAAGGTGGATTATTCATACATACCCTGGGCGACGTTTGTTGACCCGGAAGTGGCGCGGGTGGGCTTAAACGAGCAAGAAGCAAAACGTCAGCAGATACCCGTTGAAGTGAGCATGGTTCCACTCAGTGAACTTGATCGAGCGATTACCGATGGTGTTGCGAAAGGATTTATAAAGGTGTTGACCGTACCTGGGCGGGATAAAATTCTGGGCGTGACAATTGTTGGGGAACATGCCGGTGATTTAATTGCCGAATATGTCTTAGCCATGAAACACGGTTTGGGCATGAATAAAATTCTGACGACACCCCATATTTATCCTACACTGGCCGAAGCCAACAAATACGCTGCGGGGCAGTGGAAACGGCAACATGCCCCGCAAGCCGTTTTAAAGTGGCTGGCGCGCTATCATCGCTGGAACAGAGATGATTGATTGTTTGCCATATTTAGGCGATTCAGATTTTCCGTCAATCCAGCGTCGGTACACGGAGGTTTTGCAATTAAATCTTGGCTATGTGTGTAATTTAAGTTGCAGCCATTGCCATGTGAATGCCGGGCCCAGGCGTAGCGAAATCATGGATCAGACAACTATGAATGCGGCACTGGATTATATTGATCGCAGCGAGACTGTGCATACAGTAGATTTAACCGGCGGCGCACCGGAAATGAATCCGCATTTCAAGTATCTATTGCAAGCCTTGCAGCAACGTAATGTCAGTGTCATAGACCGCTGTAACCTGGTGATATTACTAGAACCCGGATTTGAAGAGATGGCTGACTGTCTGGCGCACTATCAGGTGCAGATTGTGGCTTCATTGCCTTGTTATTTACAGGAAAATGTGGATAAACAGCGTGGTAAGGGCACGTTTGACAGCAGTATCCGCGCTTTAAAATTGCTGAATAAATTAGGTTATGGTCGCAGCGAAGCCTTACAACTCAATCTGGTTTACAACCCGCAAGGGGCAACCTTACCTCCACAGCAATCGCAGTTAGAGCAGACATACAAAGCCTATTTGCAAGAACATTATGAGATTCGTTTTAACCGTTTATTTGCGTTGACTAATCTGCCCGTGCAACGTTTTGGCAGCCAATTGCTCAGTACACATCAATTTGATGCCTATATGCATTTGCTTAAGTCAAATTTTCAAGCGACCAACCTGGAACAGCTTATGTGTAGAAATACTCTCAGTGTAGATTGGCAGGGTTATGTCTACGATTGCGATTTTAACCAGATGCTGAAGTTACCGCTGGGAGGAGAAAAAATCCATATCAGCCAGTTGCTAGAGGTGGCTGGCAAACAAATTACCACGTTGCAGCATTGTTATGGGTGTACGGCAGGCCAGGGAAGTAGCTGTGGTGGCGCGATCAAATAGAGACTTGAGTCCAATAATATTTACAACATGGAGAAAACATGAGCGTAGAAAACAGTGTGTTACAAAGATATTCTGAGGGGGCGCAAACGCCCCAGGCCGAGCTGTGTTGCCCGGTGGATTATGATGCATCACTATTGAGTTTGTTGCCCAAGGAAATTATTGAAAAAGACTACGGCTGTGGTGACCCTTCGCGGTATGTTTGTGTCGGCGATACTGTGCTCGACCTGGGCTCCGGCTCGGGCAAGATATGTTACATGGCGGCGCAACTGGTCGGCGCAAGCGGTCAAGTGATTGGCGTCGATGTGAATGATGACATGCTCGCTCTGGCACGCAAGTATCAGAATGAAATGGCGCAAAAACTGGAGGGAGACAGAGTCCGTTTTGTAAAAGCCCAGATTCAGGATCTGGCGCTGGATTTATCCGCGATGGATGCTTATTTACAGGAAACCCCCGTGACCTCAGCACAACAGGCAATCGAGTTACGCGCCTGGCAGGAACAACAACGCACGCACAAACCGTTAATAGCAGATGAGAGTGTTGACTTGGTGGTATCTAACTGTGTGTTGAACTTAGTACATGATCAGGATAAGACACAATTAATTGAAGAGATTTTTCGCGTAGTGAAACCAGGGGGACGGGTGGCCATTTCTGATATTGTCAGCGATGAGAGGGTGCCGACACATTTGAAACAGGATGGCGAATTGTGGAGCGGCTGCATTTCTGGTGCTTTACAAGAGCATGATTTTTTACAAGCATTTATCGACGCAGGGTTTGTTGCAGTGCAACTGGATAAATGGGCGTCTGAACCTTGGCGCGTGGTGGATGATATTGAATTCCGTTCAGTCACCATCACGGCCATTAAACCCATGAACGAAGCATGTATGGATAAAGGTCATGCAGTCATCTATCGCGGACCATTTTCTGAAGTGCATGATGATGAGGGGCATGTGTATTTTCGCGGCCAACGCATGGCCGTCTGCGAACGCAGCTTTCAATTATTGACCGGCTCTGCCTATGCAGGTCAATTTATTGGGATTGCCCCGGCAACAGAAAACCAGCCGGTGAATTGGTGCGCACCTGCAGGCACGTTGCGACCGGCCTCTGTCAGTAAGGGCGGAATGCATGGTGGTGAAAAGTCATCTTGTTGCTAGCGGATAATTTGGGAGAATGAAGGATTCAAGCAGCCTGCTGCAGGTATTTTGCAAAGCACCTGTGGCAGGGCAGGTAAAAACGCGTCTGCAGCCTCAGCTTTCAGCTATGCAGTCGGCCAGGGTGCACCGACAACTTACCTTGCGTACCCTGGACTTGGTGTGTCGGTTGGCCAATTTTGAAATCGAATTATGGTGCAGCCCGGATTGTACACATGAATTTTTTAAACAATTGCTTTGTACCTATCCCGTGAGTTTGAAACAACAAGCAGACGCAGACCTGGGTTGGCGAATGCATCATGCCTTGAGCGGTGGTTTGCAATCGCATCGTCGCGTGATGCTGATTGGCTGCGATATTCCTTCATTTGTTGACGCGGACTTTATTCAGGCGGCAAGCAGTCTACAACAAGGCAACGACGTTGTAATCGCCCCCTGCGAAGATGGTGGCTATGCATTAATTGGGCTGAGGCAATCACAACCTGCACTGTTCACAGAAATAAGTTGGGGGGGCGAGCATGTGATGCAGCAAACGCGTCGAAAGTTACATCAGCTTAAACTTGATAGTGTTGAAATCAGAACACAGTGGGATGTGGATGACTTTAGTGATTATCAACGATTGCGAAAAACCTGTCCCGAATTCGTACTTGCATAACCCGATAGTCTGATAGGTCGATGGTTTGTGTTTGAGCTTATTCAGCAAAACCTAATATTGATTTGTTAGTTTATCTATAGCCACTTAACAACCTGTAGGTGTTTCGGCTTCAGAATTATTTTGAAAATGTTCTGAAATATAATGTAAGGAATGACGCCTTGCTACGACTAATCATTAGTCTTGCAAATCAATACAATCTTCTGCAAGACATAAATTTAATTTGGAGCTTAATAATGAAAAAATTTAATAAAACAACACTGGCAATCAGTACTTCTTTAATTGCGGGTTTGGGGTCATCGGTTGCTTTGGCAGAATCAAACCCCTTTACTGCTCAGGAAATGACCAGTGGTTACATGAACCTGGCTGAAGCCGGTATGTCGAGCGCCGAAAGCAAAACGAAAGATGCTAGCTGCGGCGAAGGTAAATGCGGTGGCGAAAAGAAAGTTGAAAAAACGTCGGAAGGTAAGTGTGGAGAAGGTAAATGCGGTGGCGAAAAGAAAGCCGAAAAAACCTCTGAAGGTAAGTGTGGAGAAGGTAAATGCGGCGGCGAAAAGAAAGCCGAAAAAACCTCTGAAGGTAAGTGTGGAGAAGGCAAATGCGGCGGTGAAAAGAAAGTTGAAAAAACCTCTGAAGGAAAATGTGGTGAAGGCAAATGTGGCGGCGATAAATAATACCTGAGAGTCAGTCGGGTTATGGGGTTCGTCACGAACCGATTTGCTATCGTCGCAGTAGAATAATGCATAACCCGACAGCCTTCTGGCTATAAATCCCGGGTAAGGATTGATTAAAGTGGTTTCTATGCTGTTTCTTAAGACTGTTGGCAGCAGGGATGCTGCCGAGGCGACATGGATGTATATACGCCGTGTCTTGACTGGCTGGATGGAAACAACCTGGGATTTGTATGTAGCCATGAATCACTTTTCATCGCATATTGCCTTGTACCCTGTGTTGTCAGGTCGTTCTGGATTCAGGTATTTAGTTAGATTTGTCTGTTTCATTTATAATTGTGATTTTTCAATCAGCCGGATCCCCATCAAATCTAAATACTGCTATTGGGGAGTTCCGCAGACAGGGTAAGGCAAAAACCGGGTTCGCGTAGACCGGTCCTGATTATCAGAGATGCCTTGCCAGCAATTTAAAATATTATGGCAAACTATCAGGCGTCTCCAGCGGCAGGTTGGCTGGATGAGTATGGAGATTATTTATTTCGTTATGCATTGTTACGGGTGCATAGTGAAGCGTTAGCAGAAGATTTACTGCAGGAAACGTTATTGGCGGCGTTGCAGTCTTTTTCAGGTTTTTCTGCTAAGTCGTCTACCAAAACCTGGTTGACCGGAATTTTAAAGCATAAAATCCTGGATTATTTTCGTCGTTGTAAAAGGGAAGTCATGTCAATAGATGACAACGATACCCAGCTTCAACATACGCTGTTTGACGAAACAGGCCATTGGCAGGGTGAGTTAACCGACTGGGACTGTCCTGAAGCCTTGTTAAATAATGATCAATTTAATCAGGTTTTGCAGCAATGTTTGCAACGTCTACCTAAGCAATCGGCACAACTATTGATATTGCGATCGCTGAACGAGTTATCAAGCGAAGAGTGTTGCACATTGTTTGGGTATACAACGAAAAATCAGTTATGGGTTGCCTTATCCAGAATCAGAACCCGATTAAGGCAATGTCTGGATGTTCACTGGTTTACTCAGTAGTGGAGGGCGAATGTTAAAATGTAAAGATGTCAGTGAACTGGTTTCACAGGGACTTGACCGACGTTTGTCATGGACAGCGCGTGTGCAAATTAAACTGCATTTACTAATCTGTAAGAACTGTCAGCACTATCTGCGGCAGTTAATATTTCTTCATAGCGCGATCGGAAAATTAGGCAAACAGTCTGATAGCACCCATCTGTCTCCACAGGCCAAACAAAGAATTACGCGGGCACTTGATAAACATAGTGAATAATAATGTTAGTATGATTTTTTTTGGCTCGCGGAAATTATTCATAAAACCGACACAATGAATAATTAGACTGCAAAGCGTTACGTTTTATTGTTGCAGGGTAAACTATGTATTCAAAATTTATTATCGATAGTATTAACTCAGATTTGTATATTACATCTGATTCTCAATTTGGTGCGCAAGGGTTATTCGAGAATATCCCGGATAGAAAACTATATGGTGATATTAATAAATTCCATGCTGCCTTAGTTGAAAATTGGAATTCTGTGATTGGGGAAGATGATTTCGTATTATGTTTAGGTGATTTCACACAGAACCTAAAAGATAAAACTAAGTCTATGCAGCTGGTCGAGCAATATTCGAGGAAGCTGAACGGTAAAAAGTATCTGATCAGGGGAAACCATGATGCGGAAGATACCAGTTGGTATTATGACTGTGGCTGGAATTGTCTGCTCGAATATCCATTAATTATTTTGGATAATAAAATGGATTGGGTACAGGCTCCAACGGTATTTTGTGGATGTGTTATTACCGAGGTAAATGGCCTGCGAATTTTATTTTCTCATTTTGCAATTAATGAAAAAGAGGAAGACGATCAACGTTATTTAGTGGAAAAGGCTTTTCTGAGAGATTTATATCAAGAATATGAGTGCAATGTTAACATTCATGGGCATAATCACACACGCTCTGTAAATCATGATGATTGTGTTTCTGTATGCGTTGAACATACTCTTTTTACGCCGGTTCGGTTAGGCCAGTTTCTCGCTCAATATACAGTGGGTAATCAGAAGAAAAGCGCATAAATAATGTGATTAGATGTCAGTATGGATTATTCATAACATTGAAGTAATTTAATATTTCTTGATTTATTTTATTTAGTGTGTATTATTTTTTAATTAAATGAGTATAATGACCACGTTTATTTAATTAAAGGAAAAATATGACAGAGTATTTAAATCTTTCTGAAGATGAATTACAAAATATGATTCAAAGTGCAGAAAAGGCTTTAAAAGAAAAACAGGCAAGTAAAAAGAAAGAAGTGATTGCTCAAATTAAAGATTTAGCTGCTTCAATTGGCATTAAGGTTGAGATTCAAGAGGAAGGGGTGACTTCATCCAGCAGAAAAGGTATTAAGGTCGCGCCTAAATACCGTAACCCGGATGATGCATCACAAACCTGGACCGGACGCGGAGTACCACCTAAATGGATGCAGGTATTAATCGATGCCGGTCATGACAAGTCTGAGTTTTTAATTTAATACGCTATTTGCTAAACGTTATGGGTTGCATGAATATCATTCGGCCAGAAAATTCATAAAGCCGTTAGATAGATTATCACCTGAATCCGTGAGTGTAATGCGAATGGCAGGGTGATCGATATTGGACAGGAGGGGTTTCGATAAAAAAAATGAAACGCCCTCTATTCGATCTCATCAATATAGCGTCGGCTCAGGTTGGAAAACTCTTCAATCCTTCGGTCGCGTAAAAACGGCCAGATGTTTCGTACCTCACTGATTCTAGTATTGTCCAGTTCGACAGTTAACAGCGTGTCTTCATCATTTGCGTGAGCTAGCAATTCTCCTTGTGGGCCGGCAATAAAACTATTTCCCCAAAAATCAATGCCGGAATCATCTGCCGGACTTTTTTCAAATCCAATGCGGTTGCACGCGAGTACAGGTAGGCCATTAGCGACAGCATGGCCACGTTGGACGGTTATCCACGCATCTAACTGACGTTGCTGTTCTTGTTGTGTATCACTTCGATCCCAACCGATAGCAGTTGGGTAAATCAGTAGTTCGGCACCGGCTAAAGTCATCAATCGTGCGGCTTCTGGATACCATTGATCCCAACATATTAATACGCCCAGTTTGCCTACTGAGGTTTGAATAGGGGTAAATCCTAAATCGCCCGGCGTGAAATAAAACTTCTCATAATAGCCAGGGTCGTCAGGGATATGCATTTTTCTGTATTTCCCGGCGATTTCTCCGTTCTTTTCAAATACCACCGCAGTATTATGATAAAGCCCTGCCGCACGTTTTTCGAAAATAGTGGAAACTATAATAATATTATTTTTATTAGCCATAGTGCTAAGTATCTCGGTTGTTTCTCCGGGAATGCTCTCCGCTTGTTTGAATACGTCAGTATTTTCTGTCTGGCAAAAATAAGGCGCAAGGTGCAGCTCTGGCAGCACGGCAATATCGCTGCCTTGGCGGGCTGCCAGCTCTATTTGTTTGATGGAATGGGCGAGGTTATCTTGTTTTTGTCGATGACAGGCTTGCTGTATTAGCGAAACAGTAAGGTGATTTTTCATAGAATACTCGATTAAACAGAAAAGCTGACAGTAGCCGGGAAGTGCATGGTCATGCAGTGCAGACTGCCATATTGATGAACAATAGCGCGACAGGGCGTGGCAATAATTTCGCGTCCAGGAAAGCAGCTGGCCAGTTTACTAAGGGCAATCTGGTCATTGGGGTCGTCGTACACCGGTACCATGACGGCCTGATTAATGATTAAAAAATTGGCATAATTTGCGGGCAGTGGCAAGCCGTCTTTATCAAAGATAGGGGAAGGCAGTGGCAGATCAATGAGCTTATAAGGCGTGTTTTTAGCGGTGTGCAGGGCTTTTAATTGTAATTCCATGTATTGCAGACTTTGATAATGTGGATCGTCAGGACGGTTGCAACAGGTGTACGCGATTGTTTCAGCATCACAGAACCTGGCCAGTGTATCAATATGCGCATCGGTATCGTCGCCTGCTAGATTGGGTTGCTGCAGCCATAAAATGCGTGTGCACCCGAAAACCTGCTGCAGCTTGCGTTGAATATCATCACGATTTAATCCAGGGTTGCGGTTGGGATTGAGCAGGCAGTTGGATGTCGTTAACAGGGTGCCCTGACCATCTGATTCGATACTGCCGCCTTCCAAAATGAAATCAATATCGATGTGCTGCGGCGAACTGAAAATGTTCTTTGATAATAATTGCTGATTCAATGCGTTATCAGCAGTATGTGGGTATTTGTTGCCCCAGCCATTAAAGCGAAAGTTAAGCAAACGTGCTTGTGCAGTGTGTTCAACAGTCAGAAACAGGGTGTCGCGTAACCAAATATCTTTATATTCCGCATGACAGTAATGGACGGCTTTTGAAGGTTCGAGCAGCGACCGGATGTGCTGCTCGTGTTTAGCATTGCGGCACAGAATAATCAAGCGTTGAAAGCGACTGATGGTTTGCGCAATAAAACTGTAATTTTGTTCGACGGCTGTCAGGTTTTTAAAGTCACCATCGCTGCATGGCCAAGCAATAAACACGGCAGACTGGGGTTCCCATTCTGCAGGTAATCGCGTCATGCGTGCGGGTTTCCTTTATCCAGCATTTCTTTAGCGTGCGCCAGAGTATTCTCAGTAATGGTAACGCCGCCGAGCATGCGCGCGATTTCCTCAATACGTTCTTCCGCTTGCAAAAGGGTGACGGTCGAAGATGTCATTTCATCAGACTGGCTGGATTTAGATACAAATAAATGTTGATGCGCCTGCGCCGCGACTTGCGGTAGATGGGTGACGCACATCACCTGGCGTCCTTCGCTGAGGGCGCGCATTTTTTGACCAACGATTTCGGCAATGCCTCCGCCAATACCCGAGTCCACTTCATCAAAAATCATGGTAGGCGTGCTTTTATCACTGCTGGTGGTGACTTGGATGGCCAGGCTGATTCGTGATAATTCTCCACCTGAAGCCACCTTGCTGAGTGGTTTTGGCGGCAGGCCGGGGTTGGCGCTGACCAGGTATTCGATATGGTCAATGCCATTTTCTGCGGGGGTGTCGGTGGTTTGCGGCTCAATCTTGACGACAAATTCACCGTTGGGCATGCCAAGTTCCTTGATCATATCGGAAATGCGTTGCGCCAGTAACGTCCCTTTTTGCTGCCTGATTGCACTGAGTTGAAGCGCCAGTTCATTGTATTGTTGATGTAATTGCTGACAGGAGAGTGTCAATTCGTCGATGCGTTCAGTGCTATGGCTCAAGGTGCTCAATTCATCGTTGAGTTGACCGGCAATGCTCGGTAAATCCGAAGGTTCGCATTGATGCTTGCGACTCAGGTTATGAATGATGCCTAGTTGTTCATCAAGCTGGGTCAGTCGTTGCGGATCAACTTCCTGTGTATCCAGAAAGCGGCGCAGTTGATGCGAAGCCTCGTCAATCTGGATTTGCGCTTCGCCGAGAATTTCAGCAATTTCTCCCAGTTCGCTGGCGTATTCTCCAAGGTCAATCAAGGATTGGCTGCTTTGGCCCAACAATTGGCTAATGGAGTGCTGGTCATTGTCATACAAGGCATCCATCTGTTGCTGGCCTTCCTGCAGGATCTTGCCCAGATTGGCTAAAGTGTGATGCTGCTGGGACAATTCGTCATAATTATAATTGTCCAGATCCAGCTGCTGCAGCTCCTCCAATTGATAGAGGATGAGTTCTTCACGTTCGCTCTGGTTTTGACTGGCTTTTTGCAAGGTGTGTAACTCGCGTTGCGTTTTTTTCCATGCGGCGAATATTTCATTGAGTTGGGTAACGACACTCAAACTACCGGCAAAATTGTCCAGTTGTTGGCGTTGCTGGTCGTTATTTAATAAGGTCAGGTGAGCATGCTGGCCGTGAATTTCCACCAGCTGAGAGCTCAGCGATTGTAAGGATTGCAAGGTTACCGGGCGGTTATTGATATACGCTTTGGAGCGGCCATCCTGGTTGACCACGCGTCTGATCAAACACAGTTGACCATCATCCAGTTCATTGTCCTGCATCCAAGTTTGTGCTGAGGGCGCATCACTCAGGTCAAATTCAATATTGACTTCTGCACGTTTGCTGCCGGGGCGAATGAAACCCGAGTCGGCACGCTCGCCCAGCGCCAGTCCTAATGCCGTTAACAAAATTGATTTACCGGCACCGGTTTCGCCGGTTAAAACAGACATGCCGTCGTTGAGATCTAAATCCAGATGCTCAACAACAGCCAGGTCGTTGATTGAGATATTCAATAACATACTTATAAATGGTAACCGCTACTCCAGTTAAGTTTTCCGCGCAGTACATGAAAAAAATCATGGTCTTCCGGGTGCAGTATTTTAATCGGTTTGGGGATTTTTTTAATTAGGATTCTATCGTTAATCTGCACGTCTGGAATTTCCAGGTGGTCGCAGGTCACCAAAGCATTAATCTGGCGGCCTTCACTGAAACGGATTTCAATCGCTGCATTATCGTCTATCACAATGGGGCGATTCGATAAGGTGTGTGGGTTAAGCGGTACCAGCACCAATGCATTTAAAGACGGGTGCAAAATTGGGCCACCGGCAGATAAGGCATAGGCCGTCGAGCCGGTTGGGGTAGAAATAATCAGTCCGTCTGAGCGCTGCGTATTTAATAACTGTCCATCAATGCAGGTGATAATTTCAATCATGCTGGGGGTGACCCAGCGATGCACAACCACTTCATTGACGGCAGTTTGTTGATGAATGATCTCATCACCACGCATTATTTGGGCTTGCAAAAGATAGCGCTGTTCCAGTCGATAATGCCCTTGTAGAATCTTGCTTAATTTGCTGGACAATTGGATGGGTGAAATGTCTACCAGAAACCCCAGTCGCCCCAGGTTTACACCAATCAAAGGTACCTCTGCATGGACGACCGCGCGTGCTGCAGTCAGAAATGTACCATCACCACCGACAGCGATAATCGCATCGCAACGGTAGCCGATTTCTTGCAAAGAACATCGCGGCGGGGTGATATACGGCGTTAATGCGGCACTTTTTTCATCAACGATATACTCGCAGTCCTGCTCCTCCAAAAATTGATACAGGTTGCATAATGTGTCTGCAATGCTCGGGTCACTGGGTTTGCCGATAATACCGATGGTTTTAAAAGCGTTGGGCTGCATGCTCATAGACGTAGAAAATCCTTGTTCAGCCTATTATGGAGAGCAATTGAAGGCTTGTAAAAGGTTTTCTATGGGTGTTTTTGGATAATTATTGACAAGCATTTTTTTGCCTGCTAATTTTGTCGTTAGCACTCTTGTGTATTGAGTGCTAATTTATACATCTAAAACAATATTTTATTGAATTATCGCAGGTGTTTTTGTGAGTAAAAGCCAAGGGTTAAATGAACGGTCTCTGTTCTTATTAAAAGCGTTGGTCGAACGCTATATTCAGGACGGCCAGCCTGTAGGTTCGCGTGTTTTATCGAAAGATTCCGAGCTCAACCTGAGCCCGGCGACAATTCGTAACGTAATGTCGGACCTTGAAGAACTCGGCTTGATCCATTCGCCACACACTTCAGCGGGGCGAGTGCCAACGGTGACCGGATATCGGATGTTTGTAGATTCTCTATTAACGGTAAAGCCGCTGGATACCCAGTTACTCTCACATTTAAGTAGCGGCATGGCGTCGAAAACTCAGGATGCGGGGGAGGTGATAGGCAAAGCCTCACAATTGTTATCCGATCTGACGCAAATGGCTGGCGTCGTCACCTTGCCGAGACGTGAGGCTACACAATTGCGACATATTGAATTTTTACCGCTGTCGAATGCACGTGTACTGGTGATCTATGTGACCAATGAAGAGGAAGTACACAATAAGATCATTCATACAGATCGGGAGTTTTCTACCGCTGAATTGCAGCAGGCGAGTAATTATCTGACTTCAGTGTATTCTGGGCAATCCTTACATGCGGTGAGAGAGGCAGTACTGCAAGAGCTGGATGTAGAGCGTCAGCAGGTTAATCAGGCGATGATTGATGCGGTGAATATGGCGCAGCAGGCCTTAGACCAAGCGCCGAAAGAAGATTATGTACTAAGTGGACAAACCAATTTAATGGGCTTTACCGAGCTTTCTGACGTTGAACAGTTAAAAAAACTATTTGATGCCTTTAACCAAAAACGTGGGGTGATCCATTTATTGGATAAATGTCAGGCTGCAGATGGTGTGCAAATTTATATCGGCGAAGAGTCAGGCTATCAGGCGTTTGATCAATGCAGTTTGGTGACCTCTTCTTACTCCGTGAATGATGAGGTCGTTGGCGTACTCGGCGTGATTGGGCCGACGCGCATGTCTTATGAAAAAGTCATCCCTTTTGTTGATGTGACGGCAAAATTATTGAGTTCGGCCTTGAATCCTAAAGGATAATCCCCATTTTATGGGCAACTTGAAAAAATTAATCTGGGAGTAAACCACATGAGTAACGAGCAAGAAGCACCTGAAAGCCAGTTGGATCAAGACGTTCAGGAAGAAAACCCT
>SPJJ01029051.1_pt1 | contig 63166 bp, 82 predicted proteins | sample 3741741 | NCBI WGS metagenome assembly SPJJ01 (sample SAMN10925908, study PRJNA522277) | cold seep metagenome | isolation source: Elba SIP-enriched marine methane seep metagenome, extraction at timepoint T1 | place: Italy: coast of Elba, Mediterranean Sea | collected 2014-05 | reverse complement strand
TTCGCGACGTAATGCCGTGCGATCTCCCGAGACGTCACCATCTCACCCAGCCTAGGGGAGACGCTGCCGTAGCTGCTGATTCGGTAGTGCAGCTGGGTGTAGGTCAGGCCTTGGTGGCCCACCCCGTTCACGGTGATGGCTCCGCTGCGCTCAAGGGCCAGCCGGATGGCGGCGGCCGTGGTGTCGGGTGTGGTCATGAGTTCTCCGTGGTGGTGTGGATGTGGGCATCCCGGCCGCACCTACTGCACTGGCAGTTGGCGTCCCGGGTGGTGGCGATGGTGCCGCCAGGGATGGGCTCCAGCTTGCCGCCGCAGCATCGGGACACCCAGATGGGGGAGCCTGCGGCGCTGATGGAGGGCCGGGCGTTGCGGTTCAGGCGACGGGGCACCTCCGCTGCCTTCCGCAGGCATGCGGGGCACGTCGCTTGTGCTCGGTCGTGCGTCACCCAGCTGGGCAGCGGTGGCCCGAAGGCACCCCGCCCGCACGCTGTCCATGATGCCTGCCACATCAGGCACACCGGGCGGCTCATGGGAGCACCTCCGCGCACGCCTTGGCGAGGGCGAGGCGGTCGGCGTCGGTGGTCTCACCGTTGAGCATGCGGGCCAGGGCGCTGGCCGTGTTCCCCTTGAGGGCGAAGCTGTCAGCCTTCTCGCCAGCGAAGCGAAGCCTCACGGGCACCTCGCGCCACCGCCACGCAAACGCGTAGGCGAAACCCTGTGGGTCGTCGAGGTCAGCGCGGAGGTCAGCCACCGGCATGAAGCAGGCGTCGTGATGCATCCAGCCCTCGTCGTTGTCGACGAACTGGAGTGCCACATGCAGGGCCAGGGCTCCGTCAGTCTGGGACGTCCGAGTCATCTCGGGCGGGCCCAGGCAAATGTACTTCTCTCCGTCGTCCGGGTCGAAGCAGGGCACCGCTCGGGCCAGCGGAATGGCGGGCATGACGTCGAGCCAGGCGGGACTCATTGGGCCACCCGGACCAGCTCGGCCTGACGGTCGCCCACCATGCGAGCCAGGTCCCACTCGTTGATGCTGTCGAGCAGGTTGTGTACCCACGTCACCGTGTTGGCTGCGCTGGTCACGCTGCCATCGAAGCGCTCGATGTCCGCAGCGGTGGTGATGGCCTTGGTCCAGGCGTCGGGGTCCATGCCCCGGGGCTTGAACTCGGACGCGAAGCCCAGGAGCTGGTCGATGTCGGGCTGGTCGGGGTCCCCGTCCATGGCCTGGGCCAGCATGATGCTGCGGCCCTTGCCCCAGATGTCCAGGAGCATGTCGACGGCCCTGTCCAGCTTGGGCAGGCCCTGGCGAAGGGCACGGGCCAGCTTGCCCCGGCCCACGTGGCGCTCCTTCACCACCGTCATCAGCTCGTCGCTGGTGATGATGAGGTTCAGGCACAGGTTGCGGATGGCGATGGCGTGCAGGTTCAACGAGCTTCCCTTGGCGTCATCGGTCCAGCCGCGCACGCCCTGCTTGAACACGTCGCCTGCGGCCAGGTCCACCACCGTGTCGGGCATGGCGAAGCCTTCGAACTCCATGCGGGTGGTGGTGGGGTTGTAGCCCACGGTCCCGCGCAGGCCGTGCCCCTCCAGTGCTTCGGCGGTAGCCCGTGCGAACTGGGCAGCGTTGGCGGACAGGTCGTATCGCTTCGACACCACCGCCATCATGGACCACTCGCCACCATTCAGCCGGCGAACGATGGGCACGACACGCTTGTGCCCGCGCTTGCCCTTCTGCACCTTGGCGATGCTGCGGTTGAACTGCTCCACGGCCAGGTCGGTGTCGAACCCGGACAGGATGCCTTCGCGCTGGCCCTTGAACGCGGGGTCACCCTGCTGCACCATGCCCAGGAGGTGCTCGACGGTGGAGCGCTCGACCAGGACACCAGCCCGGCCCGTGCCGTTGCGCTTGATGCGCACGTTGCTCTGCGCATCGACGTCCAGACGGAACTCGTGGATGGGCACCATGGGCAGGGTCCGGCGCTGCTCGGCGTCGATGATGTCGGCCTTGCTGCGCAGTTCGTCCACCAGCAGGGGTTGATCGGCCAGCTCGTTCCAGTGCGTGTTGAAGTTGGCCGCGCCCATGTCCACGGTGCGGGTGCCGACGGGGTAGACGGCCTTGGTGGTGGCCCACCGCTGGTGGCCCAGCATCTTCGCCACGGCATCGCGCTTGCTGTTCTCGCCCTCGATGCGGGCCTGGGCCTGGGCACTGTGCGTGCCGCCATCCCCGGTGTACGTGACCCGGCCCTCGGTGCGGTCGATCAGGGACTGGAGCGGGGGCGCGGTCCCGGCCAGGGCCAGGCACTCGCCGCCGAACATCTGGACACGCCGCTGCACCTCGGTGTAGCTGTCGAGGATGGTGTGCCGTCCGTTGGGCCGGACCCAGGTACGGCGGGCTTCGCTCTGGTTGGTCTGCTGATTCATGGTTGGTGCTCTCGTGGTGGTGGGCTCGGTGGCCCGGGTTGGCGAGGGTTGCTCGCATGGCTGCACGCCACCATCCACCACCCTGCGAAAGGGGGAAAGACAGAGGGCAGGGGTGACGTGCAGGCATGCGAGCCCCAGCCCTGGGCAGGCTGGGACTCGGCGTTGGAGGGGTGGGCGTGCCAGGCCCTGGGATTGTTCCCGCCCTACGGCAGGCACCTCCGGATGACGGCACGGGAGAGGCCCGCGCCAAGGGTGAACGTGAAGAGACAGAGGGGGATGGCGGCGAGGGTCATGGCTTGTCCTCGGTGGTGGTGTTGGTGTGGGCGAGGGCGGCGTGCCGCCACTGGCGCAGGGCGCGGAGCCTGTCCCGGCCCAGGATGTTGCGCAGGTCTTCGCGTGTCGCACCGGCGCCGCAGCACAGCAGCACCAGCTCGTGGGCGTCGGCCTCCCTCTCGCTGTCGACGTAGCGTGCTGCGGTCTGCAACTGCGCTTTGATCTGGGCGTAGTTCATGGCCAACCTCGCGCATCCGCGAGGGCTCTCGCTTCGGCGTAGTCGGCACCGCTCTCGATGCTCTCCACCCAAAAGCGAATGTCAAGGGCGGTGCCCTGGTAGACGATGTCCCCGTCCGAGTTCCGCACCGACCAGAACCACATGTTCCTGCCAGAGTGGAGGGTGTGACCTGTGTCCTCGACGCGTTGCCTGGTGGTTTTGCTGTCGGTGTTCATGGGGTCCTCTCGGCAAGGGCCTGACGTGCGGCTTCCTTGAGCACACACACGAAGTCGGAACGGGAGCGCACCTGCGGGTGCCGTGGCACCAGAAAGGCCAGACGGTCCCACTGGCGGACGCTGGTGGTGTCATTGAAGTGTGGGTCGTTGGACTTGGTCAGGCGCTTGCCCATTGCGTCCCACACCCGGTCCCGCATGCCCTCGGTCACGAACTGGCCCCAGTAGGCCCGGTGCAGCCGCATCCGTTCGGCGTCGTCGTCTCGGACCCTGTCGAAGTAGGCCCAGAAAGCCTTACGGGTCATGGGCGTTTGAAGCTCAAGCATGAGGGTCTCCTTCGGCGGGGTAGGACGTCGCCAGGGTTTCATAGTCAGCCCACCGCCATCCGTCGGGGGTGAGGGCTAGGGTAGGAGCGTACATATCGCCGGTGTTGCTGTAGCTGACACCCTCGGTCATGCTGTCGCCGATGGTCCAGCCCTCGACGCCGAAGTTGTCCAGCAACACGTCGGCGGCGTGCAGAATGAGGTCATTGTCGGAGGGTCGGTGGTAGCACTGTCGCTCCCACGCTGCGGTAGCCTCGACGTCGAGGGGGTCAGCGTCCCCGGCGATGAGGTCAGTGATGCGGGCGATGGCGTCGGGATCGACACCGTCAGCCACCATCATGGCGAAGATCGTGGTGGGGAAGGTCACAGGACACCCCCCGCAGCGGGCACGTAGGCTTCGATGAAATCGTCCGCCTCGTCACGGAGGCAGTCCTGCCACTGGGCGTCCGTCCAGGGGACGGGGTCCACCCCCTGGCCACAGTCCCAGCAGGAGCCCTCGGGGCCATCGGCGCCGCAGTGAGGGCACGAATCCGGGGGGCTCGCACCGTAGCTGTCCACGGACAGACAGCAGGGGTTGTAGAAGTCGGCCCCGTTGCCTGTGATGGACAAGCCCCAGTCCATGTACAACGTAGCGTGCACGGTCAGGGTGAAGCCGTCGGGCGTGGTGATGCTCCGCATGTCACACCCCCACGGGGTCGGGGATGGCCACCACGATGCTGTCCACGATGGCTTCGTGGATGCGGTTGATACGGCGCATGACGGGCTCCGCAGCCCTGCCGGGCAGCAGCAAGGCGAACGCCCGCGCTCGTTCAAGGGCGTCGACGGCGGCGATGGGGCTGCCCTCGTCGTGGTGGGCAAGGGCCGTGCTGATGTTCTCGTCCGCGGCGTGGCGGATGACACGGACGTGAGTGGGGGTGTCGTGGTTGCGCATGGTTTGCTCTCGGCTGGGGCTCGGTGGCCCGTGGTGGTGTGGGCTAGGTCGCGGTGAGGTTGTGGCGTGCCACGGACAAAGCCGACATCGCCTTACCGCAGGACATCATGCTGCCGCCGTACCACGCGCCCAGGGCGCCATCGACGGCGTTGATCAGCGCGGCGTTACGGTTGTGGGCATCGGCGGTGATGATCCCCACCAAATCCGCCACCAGCTGGTCTCTGGTTTGGTTGGCGTCGAGGGCTGCAATGATGGCGGCCCGGATCTCTTCGGTGTTCATGGGTTTGCTCTCGGCATCCGACCACTACGGAAGGCCCGCGGTCATGCGGTCTATGGTGGTGGGCGGGTTCCGAGAGCAAACTGGGCACCCCCTCGCCCGTGTGAGTTCGGGGGTGCCGTGGCGTTGCTCGGTGGCGTGGTCGGGCTTGCTGGGCCCTCCACGCCGCACGCTTGGTGCCAGCGGTGCGTGCAACCACTCGACGGGGCGTCATGGCCGGCTGTTCGCCTGGCTCGGCCCTGCCACCACTGCGCCTGTCCTGCGCTTGTGGTGTCGTCTCTACCAACGGTATGGGGTTGTCAAACATCGACCCGTGCCCTGCCCTCGCCACCACTGGGCCGTCACGAGCACCCGTCATGGCGGCCGGTGAGGCCTGGGGTGTTCGCCGCTGCGCTTGCCGGGCCGGAGCCGGACTCGCGCGGGGGGCGAGGGGAGAGGGAACAGGTTGTCAATGATCGCGCCCCGGTGACGGGGTGACCGGCCCTGCCCGCTTGTCGCGGGTGGGCGGGGTCGGACCGCCCGGGGCGCGTCTGCAGGACAGTGGCCGCGTTGGGCGGCTTGTCGCTGCTGACGTTGGTAATGTCGCATGTAGGGGTGGGGGTGGCAAGTAGTTTTCGGGGTTATTTTGTGGGCCTGGGCCATGGGTTTGTTGATTGTGGGCCTGGGGACTGGGTTCTCGAGGTGTGATCCTTCCTGGGGTCTGGGGATCCCCGGGGCCTGGGGCTGCTCTGGGGGGCCTGGGGTTGGTGGGTGGTGGTGCCGCTGGGCCCTGGGGCTGGGGGGCCTGGGGGGCCTGGGGGTTGTCCTGGGGCTGGGCTGGGGCGCTCTTGACGTGCCAATAACCGTAGCTTTGGACTACCTACTCTGAAGTCAGTACTCGTTTTCGCTGGCGTCCAGTACCGGTATAATGTTGGTGGCAAGCGGGTTTTTTCTGGGGGCCTTACGGCGTAAGGATGGCTTTGAACCACCATAATCGGCCGATTCAGGCGTCCGAGCGCGCGTCCGTCCCCTACCCTGGACCCCAGGCGCATAATGGCACCTCCGGCGTGCCCATATGGCAGGTAGCAGGGGGGATATCAGCCGTCTGCATAAGTATGGGGGTACTATGCCCCGCCGCAAAAGTACCGAATCCCCTCCCAGGGGCGTGTCTGGGGAGGCCTGGGGCGAGGGGCGCGGTACCCGTGGCATCGGGTGCCAGTACCCGACATGGGCCTCGCGTGGTGGACCCATCCCGCCCCCCGCCGCCCCTTTTACGCCGTAGGCGTAGGGACCCGTCTCCTGGGTGATGCCTTCCCAGCCCCCAGAGGCCCACCCCCGCTAAAAGGCAAAGCCCAGAGGGACCCAAAACACCCTATGCACACAAGTTGTTTCACGCCTATTGCGCGAGGGTGCCCAAAAAGTTCGTAACTATAACGGATTACTTATATGGGTTAAGATGTTGTATGGTAGTTATAGTGCGTATAAGCAACCCGTTGTAATCGGCCACAATCGCGCCGGCGCGCGCAATAGGCGTGAAACAACTTCGATGCACAGGGAGGTTGACACGGTCCGGAACTGCCCATATGGTGGTGCGTGTCGGTCAAGCCGGCTCCCCTCACCTCCACCACACCCAGGACCCTCGACATGCTCAACCAGACCCTCGCTGACCTGCTCAACAACGACACCTCGGAATCGCTCAAGGCCCCGGACTTCCTCACCCAGCTGGTGGTGGCGTACACCGTGCTCGACAACCGCCTGACGAGTGTGACGCCCAGCGACCTGTACGGGATGCTGGTGCCCTCCATGCTCGCGCTCAAGGCCGAGCTGCCGTTCGGGTGGCCTGATCCCATCAAGGGCAAGGACAAGCTCACGCCCCGGTGCAAGGCACAGGCGAAGGACGCCATCCGCACCCTCAACATGACCTGGAGGGGCCCCGGCATCGGGTGGATGGCGGCACAGACGCCTGCCAAGACCCACGAGCGGGCAGAGGTGATGCTCCGAGCTCATGGCACGCCGCTGGAGGCCTTGGAGGCGGTCCGGGGACTCTGGGGTCGCGCAGGTGGCGGCAAGGCCCTACACGACACCGATGTGGAACTCCCAGAGGCATGGCAGGTATGGCGACGAGAGCTCCATGCAGCCCACGTGGCGAGCCTGACCAAGAGCAGCCGGGTCGAGAACCGCCAGAAGGCCCACACGCGCGCCCTCCTGGCAGCCTTGGCCCTGGATGAGAACGCCACCCCCACCAGCTCGATGAACCTGGGCCTGTCGACCAAGGAGATTTGCCACGTGCTGGGGCTAGAGGGACGGGGGATGGCGACGCACATCAAGAAGGTGGCCACCGCAGCTGGCATGGTCCGGCACAACGACGTGTGGCGGACGACCCACACTACGTACGAGGCCATCGTCCACCTGGCGAAGTCCCTGTGGAGCCCCACCCCAGCCGACACCGACACCGACACCGACACCGACACTGGCCTGGACTTGTAAGGGCCTTGACAGCCAGGCCCCCTGGCCTTACGCTTGCAAGACCAGACCGGGGACGCCATGTTGATTCGAGACTTCAAGGTCAGCGAGCTCGCGATGAAGGAGCTCAAACGCCGCCTTCGACTCGAACCGAAGCTGCAGCCGAGCACGCTGGTGCTGGGCTGTCTCCTGGAGCACGTCCCCGCGACGCAGCGTGGTGACCGGAACAAGACCCGGGCCAAGGTCCTGACCATTCGCACGAGCCAGCCCATCCGGTCGCTCTACCTGGCCGCACGAGCCCAGGCCGAAGCCCTGACCCTGAACCACGACACCAAGCCCGTGACCCAGGCCGAGGTGGTGTCGTGGTGCTTGGAGCAGAACCTGCGCGAGGCCCGCCCGATGGTGCCGAAGCCCGACATCGTGGCCGAGTTCGTCGACTGGACGAAGTGGCAGCACGACATCGCCCCGCGGAGCGCGGGCACGGCGGTGAGCGCCATCAAGGCCCAGGGCCTCCTGGAACTGAACCCCGAGAAGGTCCGGGACCCGAACACCAGCGTGGAGAAGTGGTCCAGGGGCCTGTGGCTGGAGTTCCTGGCGGCACGCCTGACAGCCACCATGAAGGCCGACACCGACGGCGCCACCCCCGCTGACACCGACACTGGCCTGGACCTGTAGGCCACCACACCACCACACCACCACACCATCCGAGGGACACCATGCTGACAGAAGCAGAGTTGAAGCAAGAGACGGCCATGGCCGTCATAGTAGGCGGGGCGGCCAGCGCGGCCCTTGAGCGCCTGATGAACGCGGAAGACGCGCACCCCGACCACAAGAACATCATCCAGTGCTTTCAGTTCACGCACCTGCCTGAACGCCTGCAGGCTGTGGCTATTGCGTTCGCCTCGACAGCCACCGTACTGATGGGGAGGTCAAGCACCCAGGACACACCCGGGAACGCCGAGCTCACCGTGGCCTTCCGGAAGCTCCTCGAAGCAAGGGACGCTGCCGTACGCGCGGCGCTGTGACTCATGGGCCGGAAGGGCATACGCAACCGAATCAAGCCCAAGCCCATCCTGGGGTTCGACCCCTGGGATACGGACGGCATCCCCTTCTACGGCCTTCGCGGGCAGTACCTCGTGGAGATGGTGACGGATCCGTGGCACCCCCTGCTCGACTCCGCCATGCACAGCTTGACGTGGATGCTCACCCCGGACCCGCCCGACGCCCTGGCTCGGACGGTGCACCACACGTTGTCGCTCATCCACGGGTCGAAGGACCCCCCTCCGCCCCGCCTGAACGAGGTGGCGCGGTTCCTGGATTGGAAGGCCCACGCCGTGGTGCGTGGGAACCCCCTGATGGTGGTGCTGCAGCTGTGGCTCCATGGCGTCACGCCGACGCACGCGTGGCTTCTGGCCCAGCCCAGGTCCTGGTCGGTGGTGCTGGACTCCCGCAAGGTCGCGTTGTTGCCCAAGACGCCGCACGCGACCCTGGTGGCCGCCGCCGAGTAGCTCGTGGCGAACCCGATGTACCAGATTTGGGCCCTGAACCGGGACCTCACGACCCGCGGGATGGTCGAGTTCCCCCGGCAGGGGGACTTTTTCAGCCGCATTCGGCGCATCGCGGCCATCGAGCGCATGGACACAGCCCCCACCTTGAAGCAGATCGAGCGCTTGATGCAGGACGTGGACGTCATGATGGCGCCCAAAGAGGTCAGGTCGCAGGGACTGGCCATCAAGGGGCTTCTGCAGAAGGTCACGCCACGCATCCAACCCCCCGGGTATGCTCTGAACAGGGGCCCATTCCCGGCGCACACCCTGCCTGGTGACGATGTCATCGTGGTAGAGCCCACCCCAAGCGCCGAGAGGGAGCGCGAGTGGGCCATGGAGGTCCTCGGGCTCGACGATGACGTCTTCGAGATCATCCGAGACTCCGAAAAAGCCCGATATTACCGGGGAATCGCCCGAACGACCCTCAACTCCAAGCCTCACACCCGCAAACCCCTCTCCGACGCCGAGATTTAGCCCAAAAGGCAGCAAAAATGGCCCAAATAACCGACATTCAAGCCGCAATGGCCACCGATCTGGAGGAACTGGAGGACTCGGTGGACGGACAGCGTAAAAAGCTGGCCGTTGTGGAGGAAATGGCCCGTTTGAAGCACCGTGTAGCCGAACTGGAGGCCCGAACGTCCCCCGAGGCGCTCCAAGGGAGCCTTTGGGCGGCCAACGCGGCCCCCGTGGTGCAATCGCGGGCCGCAGAGCTCCTCCGGACCCGCCCGATGGAGTCATTTGCCGACTTCATGGCGGTGACGCAGGCGTTGCTGGTGGATACACACCTTGGCCTCATCGATACGGTCAAGGCGGCGGAACTTCGGGCCCAACTGCAGATGATCTGGGCATCCATCGCCGCCACGGACCCAGATATCGCCCAACGGACGGCAGAGAACAACCAATCGGTGTACATGCAGATCAACCACCTCGTCGAGCAGGCCAGGAAGCCTGTGGCCAAGATCGAGGCCAGCTACACCACCATCATCAGCAAGGCGGACAAGGCACGCCAAAACCTGGCGAAGGCACCCAGCGCAGCCGAGGAAGCCCGCGCCGCTCTGGCCGAGGTCAAGGTGGAGCAGGGCCTGGGCGTGACCACGCCGGAGCCACAGAGCGCCCTGGTGGACGATGACGATACGGGACTCGACCTATGAACATCGACCCCCACAACGGCGTCTCCGTTAGGCTCACAGGCCCCACGAGGTCGATGCTGACAGACGCCCTGACCTACACCTGGGTAGCTAAGGCGCGTAACGGAAGCACCATGAGCCACGCGTACACCGTACACCCTCGTGACCATCCTACCGACCAGCTGGTCAAGCACCAGCAGGGTTTCCGAGACTTCGCGGGCTACATGAACGTGGCCTGGGAACCGCTCCCCGTGGTCGGCTAGATGGCGGTGGCCCGCAGCCGGCTGTTCCCCAACCGCAGTGATCTGTCGGAAGAGGACTACCAGGCCATGGTGGCGGACTACCAAAGCAGCTTTGGTGTGCCTGCTGTGGCGCTGCTGAAGTTCGGGAAGGTCAAGCACGGGCAGCTGCAGAAGACGACCCCGTTCGACCCCAGCGCCATGACCAAGACGATGCAGCAGACCATCATGTCCTACTGGACGGACACGCCACGGGGGCACTACGGCGAGACGCTGCACCTCACGAGCTTGAAGTGCCGGCAGGGTGGCAGCACGACCACGACGATGAGCTGCGCTTACGTGAAGACCCAGTACAGGCCCGGATGGCGGCACGTCACCATCGCGGACAAGGTCGACCGCGTCCGCATGATTCACGGCAAGGTCAACTACCTCGACCGGAACTGGCCCGACCTCATCTCCGTGCCCAAGCAGAAGGGCCGTGGGCAGGCCACCTTCGGGACCTACTTCGACCAGGACTGGGGCGGAGAGATGGTCATCCAGTCCGCGAAGGCCGACGCGGAAGGCATCGGCGACAGCCCCGACTCGTTCGTGGCGTCCGAGTGCGGTTTCTGGGCGGACTTCAACAAGCAGATGGGTCTCATCACTCCAGCCCTCATCAACCGGAACGAGGGCCTGGTGCACTACGAGTGCACGCCCGTGCCCATCGACGCGCCCAGCGCGGAGGCCTGGCGCAACCACTGCGTGTCTGCGCGGCAGGGTCTGGGCCGAAACATCTACCACTTCACGCCCTACTGGGACAGCCTGTTCAACGCCCGTCCATGGGACCCGACCAACAAGCTCACCCAGGAGGAGATCAACTACCTCGACAAGTACGGGGCCGACGGACTGACCAAGGACAACCTGCAGTTCCGGCGGTTCCTCATGGACACGTCACAGGAGTTCCAGGAGAACCCGGACCTGTTCGACACCTACTACCCGCCCGACGACGTCCACTGCTGGGGTCGCGTAGGCAAGGGAGTCATCCACCCGACGCACCTCCGGTACATGATCAGCCGGTTCCACGACAGGATGGTGGCGTGGCCGAACCTCCGGACGGACGGGCCGGACTCCTTCGACGACTACCGGGACGCGGATGAGGAAGCCGACGCGCCCCTGGGCGAGCTCAAGGTCTACCGCCCGTACAACCCGAACGCGGTGTACGTCTTCTGCTGCGACCCGTCGGGCTACGGTGTCCGGGACGAGGCCGCCTGGCACATCTTCGAGGTGTGGCGTGGGGAGGTCGAGCAGGCCGTCACGTACGCCAGCCGGAGGTCCCAGCCCGACGAGGTGGTGGTGGTCGCCCTGCGCTGGCTCAAGCGCTACGGCATGCCGTACGTCATCGCGGAGCGGAATGGTGTGGGCGCGGCCATTCTCACGGGCCTCAAGCTGCTGGGGTACGACCAGGACAAGGTCTACGGAACGGGCATGGGTCCCGACTGGCGGCCGGGCTGGGTAGCCAGCGAGTTCGCCAACCAGGAGGCCTTGAGCCACCTCATCGGCATGCTCCGGGCCAAGGAGCTCCTCATCAACGACAAGGAGACCTACAGCCAGCTGCTCACGTACAAGAACGACAAGGCCATCGAGCACAGCATGAGGTCGGAGCTCATCCGCCGAACGGTGGGCCAGACACCGACGCCCAACCGTAGAGCTCGACACCACTGGGACCGGGTCAGCGCCTTGACGCTGCTGGCGGTGGTCATCAGGGAACACATGGTACCCCTGCGCTCGAAGCCTACGGACCGGCGGGAAGAGGACATGGACAAGAGCGACTGGGACGAGCTCGGAATACCCTACGAGCACTTCTCCAAGGTCCGGGAGCTGCAGGCCAAAGACAGGAAGGCCCTGCGTGAAGGCCCCCAGGATGGTAGATTCCCGGAGTATCGCTTCGGAGTCGGAGAGTAGCCCATGTCGAGAGAAGACCTCAAGGACGACAAAAGCTTCCACCTGTTCCCGAAGCTCATCATGGCATGCAAGAAGGAGTATGAGGACGAGCAGAAGCTCTTCGACAGGGCTCTGCAGGTCTACAACTCCAACTACACACAGCCCACGGGGGTCCAGAACAAGAAAGACGGCGTCACCATGGGCACGAACTACATGTATGCCTGGGTCCAGCAATCCCAGGCGCAGGTGTGCCCTGCACAGTCGAGGGTCTCCATCGAGCCCCGACGGGACGAATACGTGGGTCGAGCTGCGTTTCGGAGCGCGCTGTACAACGACTACCACTATCGCCTGGACACCGCAGAAGACCTGCGGTGGTTGCATCGCTGGGCCTCTCTCTGCCGGCGAGGCATCTGGAAGGCGGTGTGGGACTTCAACGAGGACACGCCCAAGTTCATCCCTGTCAACCCGAGGCAGGTGTGGTTCGACCGCGACGCCAGCAAGTGGGACGAGGTGAGGTGGCTCATCCAAGCCACGGCGGTCACGAAGGACGAGTTCCGCAAGCGTCGGGAGCCCCAACGCATCGAGGGCGAGGTCGAGCCTCCGCTCTACGAGTTCATGGCTGATGAGGACTTCGACCGCATTGCGTTCACCAGCCTGCCGAAGTGGATGCGGAGTTCGACGACCCGAGGCACCGTGAACAGCGCCAAGCACTCCACATCCAACCTGCTTGAGTGGGTGGTGGTGTACGAGTGCTACGACTTCCGCAGCGGTCGGTTCTACCACTTCTTGGAGGGCCAGGGCTACCCACTGCTGGCGGACGAGCTCCCGTATCACGACTCCATTCCTCGGAACTTCTTCCGCTTCGTGTACAGCGAGAACATGGAGGATCTGTCGGGCATGTCCGACTTCGAGCTCACCGAGGCCGTGCAGCTTCGCCTCGACGAGATCGACAACCTGGAGATGTGGTACACGAAGACGTCCATCCCCCAGGTCTGGGCCAACCAGAACTCGGTGAAGGACCGGGACGAGGTGGACAAGAACTGGCGGCGAGGCAGGACGCCCAACGGGCTGAACTGGATGGCTACCTCCGAGCGTTCGGCCATCTCGGACATCTTCTTCACGGCGCCCCAGCCGACGCTGCCCATCAACTTCGACGTCATGCGCCGCAGGTGTCAGGAGATCATCGAGTTCATTCTGGGGTTCCCAGGCTTCTCGCACGGTCGCCTTGGTGACACCGAGCTGGCCACCGAGGTGGCAGCAGCACAGAGCCATGACGAGACGCGCAAGGCAGAGCGCAAGCGTGTCGTGAACAAGGCCATCGAGTGGTCCACCCGGGTCATGGACGCGATGTGCCGAGCCTACATGCCCGAGGACACGGTCATCCCCCTGCGGGTGGTGGACATGCAGGCGGCGCACGAGCTCACGACCGAGCTCCTCGGGTACGACGACCCCGACGAGAGGCCACTGGACTTCGACTACGAAGTGCTGGCTGACGAGGGCTCGGAGCACAACCGGGCCGTCAAGTTCCGCAGGCTCAACGAGGCGATGGCTAACCCGGTCGTGATGGAAAGCCCGCACACCGACCAGACCCTTCTCGTGCGCGAGTTCTGGCGACTCTTGGGCATGCCCAAGGCCTTCGTCGAGACACCGCCCCAGCCCGCCCCAGAGGAGCAGCCTCCCGAAGAAGGCGAGTCGCCCGAGGCTATGCCCATGGGCGGGCAGGACATGGCGGAGCTCACGCCCCCCGGGATGGTGGTTCCGGGTGGGGAGCTCCAGGTCCCAGGAACCCAGGGCGTGGAGTCAGGAATCGCGGACGCTCTGGCGGCGGGAGGCGCGGCAGGCGGCCCCGGCACATCGGGCGTTGCGCAAGCACTACAGGGACAACCGTACTAGGGGACCAACATGCCGATTTACGACTTCAAATGCCCAAGCTGTGGCAAGACGGAAGACCGGCTCTGCCGCATCAGCGAGAGGTCGAGCCAGGTGTGTGACTGCGGCAGCAGCATGGTGCAGAAGGTGGTGGCGGCCCGCATCAACCGGTCGTGGGAGGACAAGCCGCTGGAGGTTCGTGGGCACGGAGTGTTCACCAGCCGGAAGGCCTTCGACGCGTACTGTGACAAGAACGACGCGATGCCCATCTCGTCGGACTCCTCCTGGTACAGCCAGCACGACTGGGAGGCTGAAAGCGCCGCCGAGGACATGTGCGTGGACATGGGGTACCAGGATTCGGATGACTTCCGGCGGAACTACAAGAAGGACGTCGCCGAGAAGAACGCCGACCAGGAAGCATCTTCCACTTGACTTGGCAACACCACTACCTGTAAGGAAATACTATGCCTGACATGAGCGACCAGACTGCAGAGGGATGCCTCCAGGAGATCCTGGACAACAACCCCAACCCCACCGCGGCCGACGTCATGCAGGCGTTGAGCGCGAAGGGCTTCTCCATCGAAGGCGGCAGCTCGGAAGAGCCTGACGAGATGGAGGACGACCCGGGCGACAACCCGCCCATGCCGACGGGCACGAGTCTGGACAACATGGCGGATGATGCTGCCAGCAAGGCATTCGGAGGTTGAGCATGTTCGGGGACCAAATCATCTTCTACCGCTCGCCCGAGGGTGAAGGGAGCCAGCAGGCTGACTTCGACCCGATGGACGCGGTTCGAGAAGCGGCCAGCTCTGCACAGAGCGAGGTCGACAGCCGACACGGCGTGTCGGAAACCGAGGTCGAGGTTGCCAGCGAGGCTTCACCGGCACAGGCGACGCAGGAGGCCCCAGGGACTCCAGCTCCGCCGGCAGGAGCTGCGGGGGATGATGGGGCCGGGGGTAGCCCCGACGCAGCTCCTGCTCCGGTGGACGCGGCAGCCGAGAAGCCTCCCGAGCACGCGGAGAAGGGAGAGAAGGGCACATCACCCGCCGAAGGGACGCAGGAGCCCCAGGACGCACCCCAGGCCACTCTGGAGGCCGCGACCTTCACGTTCGAAGGCTGGGATGGTGACGTGGACAAGCTCCCCGAGAAGATGCGGGAGACAGCCAAGGGCGTAGCGGCGCACTTCGAGGCCAAGGTCGAGAACGTCACGGCTCAACTGGACGAGGTTCGGAAGCTCAACGATATCCTTCTCACGGGGGATGCCCGTCAGATCGTGGAGCAGGCGAACCAGCGTATCGAGCAGGCGAACACCCAAATCAGCAACTACCAGAAGCTGGTAGACACGCTGGAAGCCAAGGTGTTCGACTACGAAGCTGTCGGCATGCGCGAGAACTACCCCGATTTCTTCGACGAGAACCTCAAGCTGCCGAACGGCACCACGGTGATGGACGCGACGCTCAAGCTGGCCGAAGACCTGGGCCACATCGACTTCGAGCACACCGCCCACCTGGTGCGCATGGGTTCCGAATCCATCGACCTTGCGCGGGCGCTGTTCAAGCAGTACCCTGGCGTCGATCCGAAGGATATCGTCGACCTGGTGGCACATCGCACCGGAAAGTCGTACAATCAGCCTGTGCTTGCCCAGAAGGAGGAAAAGACCCCTCCCCAGGCCAAGCCCCAGGAAGAAACACCTCCCACCACATCCACTCCACCGGAAGCCAAAGCCACACCCCAGGAGACCAGAAAGCCCCGTCAAACCAAGGCACGCCGAGGCGTGTCCGGAGCATCCAGCGATATTCGTAGCAGCGGGCCCGAGCGCCCATCACTGACCCCGTCCCGGCGGGCCAGTGACCTGGCCGACCAGGCTGCCGAACTAGCTTTCCGAAACGCCTCTTAGGAGTGTGACCCATGGCAGACAGCGACTTCCCCTTCCAGATCGTTCAGACGGGTCTGCCCGACCTGATGAAGAGCTACGTCGAGACGTATACCCAGGAAGACCCCCTGTGGAAGCACTTCCTCGACGCGGGCGCCGTCAAGTACGACCTCAAGAACTACCAGTACGAGTGGACGCTCAACAACAGTGGCCCCGGACAGGTGAGCAACACCCGGAAGAAGGGAGCCCGCATCAAGGCTGGTGACCGGTCCGAGACCGCGAAGGCCGAGGCTTTCTGTGGTCGCTTGGTCTACGCCTGGTCCCTGGGCGCCGACGAGCTCCAGATCGCCAACAGCAGCAAGGCCGACTTGGCGCAGCTGTACAAAGGCAAGCCCAAGGAGGCCGTCAAGGACTTTCGCATCCGGCTCACCAAGAGCATGATGAACGGCACCGAGACGGGTGACGAGCAGGACTACTTCACCTTCAACGGGACCCAGACCTACAACCCCACGGGCAGCACCGACCTGCAGGGCTTCTTCGAGGCCGCGGACCGGGACAGCCAGACCAACACGGTCTTCGGCGTGGCACGTCGAGGCGCCGCGGGCGGCTTCGCAGGTCACTACCACCAGTACGACCACATCAACGACATGACCGACGACGGCGAGCACGTGCTCCAGAGCGTGCGGGACGATGTGGCCATCGAGGGCCTCTCCGAAGAGGACCACCTCAACCTCATGATGGCTGACCGCATCAGCTACAAGAACTACCTGCGCAACCACAAGAACAAGGTGCAGCTGTTCAACCGAGGCGAGGTCAAGGGCGGCATGCTCTACCAAGCCGCGCGTGCCGGCATCCTCGTGGGTGATGGCTGCCCGATGTACCAGAGCCCCTACATCGACGTCACCGCGTGGGGCGCCACCGCCGGCTCCGAGGGCGTCATCTACGGCTTCAACATCAACACCTGGAAGATCATGTTCCAGGGGACCAAGGCCGAGATCGAGACCAACGGCCAGTTCGCCCTTCGCGGTCCGACCCGCATCGACCAGAAGGAAGAGTGGTACTGGGAGATCATCGCAGCCAGCGGTCTGTGCTGCGAGGATTCCCGCAAGCAAGCACTCATCACCGGCGGCATGAACGGCTTCTAGGCCGTTCAGCTACCACTCACCTTCTTCGAGGGAAACAACATGCGCATCGACTTCGACGTCAATCTGGAGGACAAGACCAGTCTCCAGGGAGCAGGTACCGAATCGACTCGATCGGGCAAGTACGACATCGGCTATGTGGCCGGCATCCCGGAGGGGCGTACCCGCCCCGACCGGGGCCAGACGCTGCTTCGCTACGTCTACAACGACACGGGTGTGGCCATTCCCGACGGCACGGTGACGGTTCGTGACCTCACGACCAACACCAACCTGGGCTACCACGCCAAGCCCGCTCCCGCAGTGGCCGCCCAGAACCAGGACACGGTCATCGGTGTTGCCTATGGCATCATCGGCATTGCCGAGTACGGGTGGGTGGTCTTCGAGGGCCCGGTGCAGGTGCTTGCCTCTTCGGGCGGCATCTCGGCAGGCGTGCCCATCGAAACGGCAGCCAGCGGCGAGGCTGTCGACTGCGGCACCCCCGCTACCGACCCCAACTTCGGCTACGGCTTGGAGGCCGGCACCAGCGCTCTGACGTGGTGCCAGGTCAACTGCCGAGGGTAGTCCGCCATGTTCGGTCAGGTTCTGACCAACCTGGGGGACGTAGCCCAGTCCATCCGTGAGGCGTTGGACTGGGACGCCCCTCGTACGGATGCCAAGGCTAAAAACCTGCTCCGTAACATGATTCGGGAGTCCTACCTGGAAATCCAGGCGAAGGCCCCGACCATGTTCTTGCGGACCATCCGGGTCCCGGTGGACCCGGACCTCAACCCACCCACGCGGGACACCATCTCCGTGTGGAATGGTGACGCGTGGGTCGTCGAGCAAGACCTGCCCCAGTCTGACAGCGACGCGTCGGTGTGGAACGACGACCGTCTCTGGGACGCCCGGATGATTCTCATCACGGACGAAGACACGCAGATCGAACGCCCCTTCCGGCTGCGTGAGGTGTGGTTCGATGCTGGTGACAACAAGTATCGGGCGACCCTGGACCGACCGTATCCGGACGCAGCGGCGGCTAATCTGACCTACCGCATCCTGTCGACCGAGTTCCCTCTGCCCGACAACATCCTGCGCATCAAGAGCGCCTGGGTCATTCAGTCGGGCCGAACGTCTCGGAAGCTCCAGGTCACTGACGCAGCGGAGATCGAGCATCGGAACACGGTGGACTACAACACCTGGACCAAGGTCCAAGGCGAGCCTCGATGGATCTACAGCGAGGAGAAGTTCCACCTCCCCGCACCCAAGATCATCGCAGCCGACAACACGGCGGGCGAGGTAGGCCCGTACTGGGTGGGTCCCGAGCCCCGAGGCCTGTTCGAGTATGTGTTCACCTACGTGTGGGGGGAGCACGAGCTCTGGCTCGACGAGAAGGGGCCTGCGTCAGACGCGAGTCTCACGGGGGCCCTGCGGTCGCCCTACTTCGAGTCGGGTCCCAGCCCCGTGGCTCGGGCTGCCGCGGATCAGGAGTACCTGTCGACGGGCAACTACGGGAGGGTAGTGCTCACGCTACCTGACCTGCCTCACATGTTGGCATTCAACGGGTCAGGGTCGGCTCGCGAGAACCACGTGGGCCTGCGCAAGCGAGTGTACCGCAGGCGCGTCTCTAACCTGGAGGCAAGCCCCATCGTTGAGACAGGGGCCACGTTCTACCTCATCGACGAGGTGCCCGGAAACGACACCACGTGGGCAGATGACGGGTCTCGCACCCCTGACTACTACCGCCCGTTCCGGCCCGTGAGCTTCTACCACCTGGTCGAAATCTACCCTCGACCGGGAGTCAGGGGCGAGCTTCGAGCTCGGGTGGTGATGAGGCCTCCCGAGCTCGTGGACGACACGGATGTGCCGCAGCTGCCGCACAACTGCATCTCGGTCCTCCGAGAGCTCGCCAAGGCCAAGGCTCTTCGATTCCTCAAGGAGCATTCCGAGGCCGACAGGACCGAGGAAAGAGCCTGGAGGTACCTCAAGGATTTGCTGGACCAGAGCGGGTCAATCAAGGACCACTCCCGGACAGAGCGACTTGTCGCAGGCGCCGAAGAGGTGTACCCTGGCGATGCATCTCGTGTCGTTGCTGTCGACACCAACCCAAGCTAGGGGACGAACATGGCGAGCAAGTCTGGAGCCAACAAGGGAACCATCTTTCAGGTGGGTCGCATCTACAGTCGAGTCGAACAGGGCACGACCTACATCTGCCTCTGCGAGGCCAAGGCTGCGCCGAAGTCCAAGAGTCGCAAGGCTCGTGCGATTTTGAGCCACTTCCACAATGGCCGCATCGAGGTCACCGATGGTGACCTGGGCTGGTCGGAAGTCGAGGACACCCTCGACGTGTAGGGGGTGACCCTTGGCAGTCAAGGGAGCACAGTACGAGTCTGACCCCCTCCGCATCCGGGGGGAGTCAGGAGTGTGGTTCAAGCCGGACGCCGTAGGCGACCTGGTCTCGAACATGCGGGCAACGGCCGAAGGCACCCTTCGGTCGGTCAACGGACCTGCGCCCTACCAACCCCAGTACGAGGGCGCCGCGACGTTCTCGTACGGTGACGAGGTGCGCTCTGTCTACCACGCTCGTGTGGGCTACCGAGACATCCTGCTGGCTGTCGTAGGGGACGAGCTGTGGGAGCACCAGGGGTGGACTCGCAGCTGGAGGGTTCTGCTGGGACCTGCATCATCGTCCCCGGTGCTGGAGGCCTCGATCCCTAGCGATGGCCGCCCCCGGCATCCCATCCAGTTCGAGTCCACCCCCCAGGGTATCATCATCTGCATCCCAGGCACCCGTCCCTACTTCTATGACGGGGAGCACATCGGAGCTCTGGGGTACGACCAGGTGCCCGGGTCTCCCCAGGCCCATGGCCCTCGCTCCACGCAGTCGGACAAGTCCCAGAACTGGGGCTACGTGCACACGGGCGTCAGTGGTGATGCGGCGGACGGGGCGTGGAGCGGGGAGTGGGACGCCGAAGACCACCACGGTATGCATCCCATGTTTGGGTATTGCCGTATCGGCACCTTGGAGCAGTTCCAGGGCACCAAGAACACGACAGGTGGGGCGAACCCCTTGGGTGGCACCCGGCTCAAGGGGACCTGGCGTGCAGCTACGCAGTGGGTGGATCGGTGGGGCAACAGGTCGCCCAGGTCCCCGTCCAGCGAGCAGGTGAGTTGCGAGTACGTCGAGAACTACACCAAGGAGGCGTTCTCGACGGACCGGGTAGACGCGCTCCGCATCCAGGTGGCTTGGTCGCGCATCGCCAAGGGACCGGGCCAGACAGTGGGACGCATGCTGCTACGCACCAAGGACCAGTTGCACTCGGGTACCCTCAAGATGTTCGAGGTTCCGCCCAACGCGGCTGGCGGCACGTCTGCGTTCTCCACTCTGCCGGACAACATCACGGACCTGTATCCGGACAACACGCCAGATGCGTGGCTCCTGGTGGAGGCCACGGACCCCGAGATTGTGAGGTCCTTCGACGTCATGGCGCTGTTCGCAGGCCGCCTGTTCGTAGGCAACCTCAACGTGGACGGCCGGGTCATGTGGTCCGAGCCGGGACTGTGGGGGACCTTCGACAAGGCGAACTTCGTCTACCCCGACCCATCGGGCATGCGCGTCACGGGTATGCACGCCACAGACAAGGGCCTCCTGGTGTGGACCGAGGACAACACCTTCATCGTCACCCAGTCGGATGACGGGCAGCGGTTCCTCACTGCCCTCGTGTCGAGCCGCGTAGGCTGTGTGGCGCCGAGGTCGGTGGCCACCCTGCCGAGCGGCGTGGTCGTCTGGCTAGGCCATGAGGGGTTCTACGCGTGGGATGGTGGGGAGCCCATTCGCATCTCGGCAGGCATCAAGCTGCTGACGGACACCTTCAACCAAGGTCACGTCATCAAGGCGGTAGCTGCGGTGGACCAGCTGTCGGAGGAGTACAGGTGCTGGGTTCCCGTGGACGGAGCTCGGGACCCCAACCTCTGCATCATCTTCGATGGCGACGGAAACTGGCGGCGCAGGGACGATGCGCAGGTGGTTCGGGGCGTCTGCGTCACCAAGGACCATCGACGCTACATGATTACAGCAGGCCAGGCCCAGAAGTCTGGCTCCAGCGCGGAAGAGGGCGTGTGGGTCCTGGACCACGAGACGCCCGGGTTTCTACCTCCGTCGAGCAGGTACGCTGTTGTCCGAACAGGCTGGGTGGGGAACAGCAGGAGCCACAAGGAGAAGGCCCCCATCAAGTTGCTGGCTGCGCTGGTGGAGACCACCAACGGTAGGCTGGAGGCCGACCTGTACGTCAACTGGCGGCTGGTGAGCGTGTCCAACAACCTGTTGGTGGACGCAGACGATGAAGAGGCCGCAGGCTGGCTGTACACGCGCAAGGATGCACCCCTGTTCTGGGGCACCGCGGTGTACGACGGGTCCAGCCACGACTCGCAGCTCGACGTGACCACGACCCACACGTGGCAGCGGCGCAGGCCGTTCTGGTCGAACCCTCTCGATGGTGGCGGGCGCGACGCAGAGACCTACATGTACCAGCTTCGCCACAACGGAGACTTCGAGTTCGATGGCGTGATCGTCGGCGAGGTGTTCCGAGGCTACACCTCTACGGGGAGGAAGAGCCGATGAGCTGGAGGCACCCCGAGAGGACGCTCAAGGATGATAGCGCCATCGACGCGGAGGACACGAACAGGGCGTTCAAGCCGTTCGTGGACGAGCTGTCGGGCCGACTGAACGAGCACAACTTCGCCGCCAACGCATTCCAGGACGACGACCTGGCGGATGACCTGGCCATCCGGACCGGCCAGGAGGGCGTGTACGTAGACGCCCGAGAGGGCACCGGGTCGCTCGCTCCGGGCCCCGGCTACTGGGGATACGACGCAGACATCATGGACGTGCCTACGTCAGCTGTGTGGGCCCCCGTGGATGACTTGGTGAAGGTCATCGAAGTGCCTGATGGTGGCGCCATGATGGAGGTCACGTTCTCGTGCCAGACCATGGGCTACAGCCACAGCGACGGGCCTCACATGCAGTTGGGCATCGAGGTGGACGGTACCGTGGTGGAGGAAATCGTCAACGGCTCCACCGATATTTCGTCGGAGGGCCAGGGCTTCTGGCTGGGGGGAGCCGGTGTCCTGGTGCCGATGCAGGTCACAGCCATCGTCGAGCTCGGAGAGGGCACGCACACCATTCAGGCGGTGGTGCGCAACTTCCACCCCGAGCAGCAGGGTGGCTCGTCTTCTACGGGCAGCGGGGCGCCCCCGTTGCGCCGGTTCTCCCACATGGGGAGCCGAGAGCTCATCCTCATGGAGCGTGCACGATGAGCGGCATTTCGGACACCCCCTTCAAGCCTGGGGACGCACTCACGTCAGCGGGGATGCAGGCACGCATGACCGAGCTGCAGACGTCGACTAACGACATCCCGCAGGAGTACATCGACGAGCAGGCCCTGTCGGCAGAGCACGTCCCAGCGCTGCGCAATGACACGGTCTTCGGGGCTGTTGTGCAGTACGTGGACAATCCCCTGGACACGACTCACAGCTACATGAACTTCGTGCCGTACGTGGCCGGCCTGGACACCATGGAGGGCGCATCCCCGTTCGAAGGGCCCGGAGGGGTGAATGCGGCCGGGTGGCGTATCTTCGAGCAGGTGGCGACACCCCTGTCCATCAGCTGGACGCCCGCCACGCGACTGACCATGGCGGCGGACCAAGTGAAGTCCCTGCAGGTCTTTGGGAACGTGGAGGTCGTCAACTTCGAGATCGCAGGCGGGGCCGGTGCGGTGCAGCGAGCTCATGGCTCGGCAGCGGCGTGTATCCTGTGGCAGGACGATACCAACACATGGCACTGCCTCACTCGGTCTATCCGTCACGCGTCCAAGATGACGGTGGACGGAACGGACACCAGCACGTCCACGAGTCGAGGAGGGTTCGACATTCCCCTAGCCACCGAAATCACGGACACCGACACGGGTGGGGACGAGGTCCAGGCTGTGGCGATTGGCGTGGCCTGGTTCGAGCACTTCGGAAACTCGGGCATTACAGCGGCCAACTTCCGAAGGGGCAATATCGAGGTTGAGCCTGTGTTTGGAGGCGACCTCTAATGGCTGACATCACCTTCCCCAACACGTTCACCACCGGGAGCGTGACGTCCGCACCGAACGTCATGGAGAACCTCTACGCCCCGAACGTCACGCCCGACTCGATGGACGTCATCAACGGGTTCCTGGACCGGGACAACATGGAGAACCTGGCGTCCAACCCCATCCAGCGCAGGGCCGTGCGCAAGGGCGCCATGTCCAAGTCAGGCATGGTGGGAGCTACAGCAAACCTGGACTACTTCCATGACTTCTACCAGGAGCTGTTCAGGGACGACACCATCTACCCCTCCGAGCCCGACGAGCTGGATGAGGCGGACGCTTCAATCGACCCCCTGTCCCGGTTCATTCCCATCCCCAGCTTGTGCACGACCATCGACGTGCCGTACACCACAGCGTCCAAGCTCATCCTCCGGTGGGGGCTTCACGCAACGTTGGACGTGCGGCGGAACGACATTGGCCAGGGCGTGGAGGACATCGGAATCACGGGCATCTTCCGGCTCAAGATCAACGACACCTGGTACGAATCCCAGCGCCGATGCGTGGTGGGTAGTGCCAACCTGACCATCCCCCTACCCGACCCTGCAACTGTGCAGGACTACGGCACTCGGACGTGGCAGGGCAACTTCACGCTGCGCAATGTGGCCCGAGGGCGGTACAATGTGGGCATCTACGTGTGTCACGATGCGCTGCAGTGTCGGGTGAGGACGCGCCACATCCAGTATGCTATCAAGAGGTAGCTGGAGGCTAGAATGCCCACTGCGAACAAGCGAAACGAGCGCATCCGAGGCGAGGTCACGCGACTGGCTATGAGCCAGAAGTCTGGCGCGGATTCCGAGCCGGGTGGTGACGCCGACCAGACCGAGACGGTCACGACCAAGGAAATCGTGAAGCATGCGCCCAAGTCCAGCCGGCGTGACCTGCCCCAGGACGATGAGGTGGACCTGCTTCCCGACTCCGAAGAGGATGTTGGTGACTACATCGAGAAGTACGGTCAGTTCGATGAGAGCAAGATGCACCCTGGCATCAAGCGCATCATGGAGCGTGCGGAGTCCGAGGGTGTTCCGTTTGGCGGGTATCCGCGCCGTCGGTCGGGCGAGCGGAAGGACCCCAACCAGATTGCCGAAGCAGCTGCGGAGTCGGCCACGGTGAAGTCCAAGCTGCCTCCCAGCTGGGTGGGCATGGGCGGAATCCAGTACACCCAGAACGCGGACGGCTCGCTCAAGGTCTTCTTCCCCAAGACCAACCGCACGGCTGTGGCCCGTCCTGGTGACGAGGCCTACCACGCCATCCTGGGCGAGTGGCAGAAGCACGGTGACCAGAGCGACGTCAACTGGCAGTCCGCTCCCCAGGCGCAGCAGGCTCCGGAGAAGGAAGAGCCCGCCGAGACGCCGCCCGAGGCCCAGGAGAGCGTTGGGACGTACGACATGCGCCAGGACATGCCAGGTGGTGGCAAGACCAGCATCGACGAGAAGGTAGCGCAGGAGAACGACCTCGACGAGGCCGCAGCCATCAAGCTCATCGCGGAAATCCAGGCAGGTGGGGCTGACGCCCAGGACGCCAAGGCGCGCTACGATGACTCGCTCAAGAACACCATGACGCTGGCAGCTACGGGCCCCTTCGCGTTCCCTCTCCAGGTGAGCGAGAAGACGGGAGCCAGTCTCGTGTCCATGCTGCCCGAAGGCAACCTCAAGCGCGTGGGCGAGACCCTCTACGGGTCGGACACGCTGGGCGAGTGGATGGGTCGGCAGGCTCGGGATGTGGGCCGCCTCAAGGAGGACGTAACGCCGTACCTCTTCGATCCGCAGGACAAGGTCCAGGCCAGCCTGGAGGACCGGAAGGTCGAGGCGGCATCGAGCCCCGAGGCGTTCAAGGCATTCATCATGGACGAGGACGTTCCGCTGGAAGCGAAGCTCGACGTCATGATGGAAAACCCCCAGCTGGCGGAGTAGGCGATGGGCAACCGTGGGTTGAAGGCAGTAGCCTCTGGCGCGGGCACTGGTGCGTCTGTTGGCGGAGCCATCGGCTCGGGGTTCGGCGGCGTCGGATCGGCCGTTGGTGGCGCTGTAGGGGCGGGTGTTGGGGCTATTGCAGGCGGCATCGGACACGCCATTGCAGCCCAGAAGCGCAACAAGCGAATCAAAGACATGATGGCCCGAGGCGACATGGGCCAGGCGGAGCGGGACCAGAAGGCCGCAGCTGCCGAGCAGTCGGCAGCTCGCCAGGCAGCGGCGCTGCAGAGTCGCGTTCAAGCGCAACAGATGGCCGCTCCCGGCACGATGTCGGGGTACTACGCGGACACCCAGCGCAAAATCGCGGGTGCTGCAGGCGAGGCTGGTGCCAAGGCCCGAACGTCTATCGATGCCCTGGCAGAGTACCGAAGGTCTCAAGCGCAGCAACAGGCGTCCGCGGACGAGCAGCGCATGCTGTCCGAAGAGGACGAGAGTCGGGACTACTGGGCCCAGTTCGCAGAGGATGAGGCTCTGCCGGCAGCCGAAGCGCTCGGGAACCGAATCAGCAGCTACATGGCCCGTCAGAAGGGCATGACGTAGGAGCCATCATGGCGAGCCCCCTCGACCAATACAAGGCGTACGCCACGGCAAAGCGAGCTCGGGACTCTGGCGTGTTCCAGAACTACCTGGCCAACAGGCGTCGGGCCAAGTCTGGCCAGGAGATGGTGAGATACCAGGACCCGTCCCATTGGACGGATGAGCAGAAGCTCGCGATGATGCAGAAGGGCTTGGACACGCTGCAGAAGATCGAGAAGGAGGTCTTCGCCACGGAGCGCCAGCGCATGCAGGCCAAGGCCAAGGTCATGGACGGTATGCTCCGTACGATCGGCACCATGAAGACGGCCCAGGGCAAGACCGCGGTGCAGCGCCTCAAGAACGCCATGGTGCCCGAGCTGCAGCGGGTCAAGGACATCTTGGCCCCGGGCGAGCTTTCCGAGTCCATGCAGGGCATGCTCGGAGGACGAGCTGGGGGCGGTGGCGGCTTGGCTGGGGGAGGCGGAGGCTTCACCCCCGGACAGCAGTTCCAGATGCTGCGGGATGCAGCCAAGGGATTCCAGGAGGAGGAGGGACTCAACCCCAACTTCTGGGGCTCTCCTGGTGCGCTGCATGGAGGGGCCAGCCAAATCCAGACGGGCGAGGCGCCCGAAGGCTCGGTGGGGTCCTACGTGGCAGGCCAGGCTTCGGGCGTAGGTAGCCGTGGAGCTCCGATGGGAGGGGGCCCTCTGGCCCCGGGCGAGCTCTCCCAAGGCCTCGCGAGCATCCGGGCTGCTGGTGACGTGGAGCAGGCCATCCCGCTCCTTCACTCCGTGCTGCCCCGAGAGCGTCCTGGTCTCGTGGCCCTTCTCGACGCGCAGAAGCCCGGCATGGGGGCGGCAGTGCAGGCCCACCCGGACGCGGGCGGCCTTTTGGAGGAGGGCAACATCATGGCGGGGCTCGACCGTGGTCGGTACGAGCACGAGATGGGGGAGCGAGAGCAGAACATCGCGAGGCTCAACCGCCGCTACGGTGTGAGCTCGAAGGACGCGGGCCAGATTGCCGGGAAGACGGTGAACGACATGGAGGCGTCAGGTATTGACGTGTCAATGTACAGGGACCAAGGACCCGTCCGCAGCCAAGCCATGGAGCGCCAGCTCAAGTACCTGGACCAGCTGGAGAATCTGCCCACCGATCCTCGCGTGGTCCGAGAGCGTGACCGCATCATGGAGAGCCCGCACTTCCAGACCTTCATGTCGGATTTGGGGCTCAACGACCCCGAAATCGCGTTCAAGCAGTACCTACGGGTAGGTAGGCAAGCCGCGCGTGAGGAGCGGAAGCAGGAGAAGGAGAAGGTCAAAGCGGCTATCCAGATGGGCAAGCTCCCGGGACGACCCAAGCTCGGAGAGAAGCGCCGAGAACGTCGCAATCGACGCATCCAAGCGTACGCTATGATGCAGCAACCTGACGGGGGACGCCGTGCCGATCGAGAAGAACCTCCTGCCGGGAGTCCCCCGGACGCCGCTCATCAAGACCCTGGAAGAGACGACGTCATCCGCCTCCTCGGAGGAGGAGGCAAGGGCTAGGGCGCACGTTCGGGCCGCCGAGGGCCGGGGGGGCCAACCGACCCCCAAGCCCAAGCCGCCAGGTGGGGTCAACAAAGCGCCGTGGGCTACGCCCCAGGAGCTGAACCGGGAGGCTTCTCGGAACCGGCGCAGGTCAGCTATGACCGGCATGCAGCAGGCCATTGCGCGGCAGGTTGACCGGGGCATGGGACGCGAGGAGGGAGCTCCCCCAGCTCCGGCGGCCGAGCCCGACCCGTTCACCATGGGAGACGACTACCAGCGCCAGGCGATGTACCAGGGCTTCGAGTCTGACGAAGCCAAGATGATCGACCGGGCGCCGCCCGAGGTCCGGACCCTCATCCAGGAGGATGGCGGCAAGCTGCTCATCGAGATGACGAAGGACGCCAGGACAGGCATCCCCATCGAGCGCTATCGACGTCGCATGACTCCGGTGCTGGCTCGCATCGAGGCGAACCGAGCCGGTGTGAGCTTGGACCAGGTGTCGGAGCAGGTGCGCAACCACTTCCTGGACAAGGGCAACGCACGAGCCCAGAGCCTCATCCAGGACTGGATGTCCCAGGCGACAGACACAGGGCTTGTCTTCGTCGACCATGACCCTACAGGGTCGACGAGAGAGCTGGCCAAGTGGGGGAAGCAGTCTCCCGTTCACCGCCTCCTGGCCATCCTGTCGGCCGAGGTCACGCCGTTCAGCCACAAGTACCTGACGCCCAAGACAGGGGCGACGGACGTCACGGAAGAGCCGGGCATCTCCAAGGTCCCTACCGACGAGTGGCTGACCTGGTCTGGTGCCGAGGGCTCCCTGGGCACCCTGGGATTCCTGGGGAGGTTCATGGCCCCCAGCACCTACGTGTACTCCACAGCAAAGGCGATGTACGAGCAGCCCGAACTCGGTCTGGATGCCATCGGCAGCGAGAGGCACCTGGAGATTCTCCGCAACGGCGAGGACATCATCGACGCCACGCGCCCCATCGGACGCCAGGCGGCTGACACGCTGCAGGCCATGGGCATCATCAGCAAGGAGTCGGCGGACAGCTGGTGGGTGCAGTCCGCTCTCGGCGCTCCCGTGACCATGGGCATCACCATGATGGAGCCCGACTTCTTCTCCGTGGCCATGGGCCTCGGTGGTGGCGTGTTCGGCGGAGGCCCCGTAGGTAGTGCGGGGGCGTACGCCCTGGGCAAGTTCGGGAAGGGCGGTCTGCTGGCTACCCGCATGGGCATCCGCAACTTCGACACCCTGGCCAAGGGTCTCGACGAGCTCGGGGAGATTGGTGGCCAGGCCATCGAGAGGGCGGCCCGCACTGCGGCAGCGGGAGGCGAGGGCGTGGACACACGAGCCGCCATCGAGACCCTGCTGTCCCAGTTCGGGCGCAAGGGCAACATGCAGCGGGGTGCATCCGAGGTGCTGCAGGACATTCTGGGCTCGGCGCTCGACGTCGAGAACAACCCCGGTGTGGCCATCAGCAACATGGCGCGGCGCGCAGTCGACGGAGAGAAGGCCCTGCAGGAGGCGCGTAGCAAGCTGGCCAGCCGCATCGATGACGTACTGTCGTCCACGTACGAGAAGCACGTCGCCCGCCAATCCAAGAACGCGAAGCAGCTTCGAGAGGCCGAGGACCTCAAGGCCGCCCGGGATGCGCTGCGCAGGGGCGACCTGTCGAACCCCGAGCTCATGCGCCTGGCCCAGAAGCTCAACGACAAAGAGGCCTTTGAGGCATCCATCAACGCCATCGTCAACGAGCACCTGTTGGCGAGGGCTATGCAGTCGCGGGCGGCCTACGCCGCCAAGGTGTGGCCGAGGGTGTCCCGAGGAGCCCGAGCTGCAGTGGAGACCATGGACGTAGCCGCCAAGCGCTACCACAACGCGGCCGAGGCGCTCTACAAGGCAGCGGATGACACTGCGCCTGATGCAGCCCAGAAGCTGCGGGACGAGTTCTACGAGGCGGGCAGGGAGTTCCATGGGCTGCAGGGCGACCTCAAGGCCTCGCATCGCCAGGGCGTCCTGGAGATTGCCAACCAGCGGGTGGTCGACTCGGCGTCCCAGCTCGACGAGATCAACGCGATGCTCAAGGCTGGTGGTGGCAAGCCGGTCCCGTATGCCCAGGCAGGAGGGCGAGTAGCCCAGGCGGTACGTGCGGAGGCCCAGAACGAGCTGCTGCCCAAGGTGTTCAGGCGAGCGACGCAGGAGATGGCGGAAGAGTTCCGCAACATGAAGCCGCTAATCGACAAGAAGATTCCGGTGCCTGATGTGAACGCCCTGTACAAGGCCCTGGGGGAGCTGGGGAAGGTGGGCGGACCCAGTGACGGCGTGGACGACATGTTCCGACAGGCTCTGGGTGCAGACACGGTCAACTCGGTCATGCAGCGTGGTGGTCCCCTTGTGGACGCCTATCGGTCCCTGTCGGCGCCTGGACGGAAGCTCACCGACGCGGACGCTGCCACGCTGTCGCGGATTGCAGAGGCCATGGGGGACGAGTTCAGCCACGTGTGGCGGGAACAGCAGGGCATTTCCCGAGGGATGGTGGCGCTGCAGCGGTCGCTCGACCCGAAGAGCGTGGACGCTGTGTTCAACGTGCTCAAGCCCCGCACCTGGGCACCTGGTGCCATGAACATGGCGAAGAACCTACGCAACGCGTTCGACCCCGACTCCAAGTACGGGACCATGACCGAGGACGTCGTGGACGTATTCAAGGCGAAGGAGAACCTGTCCAACCTCGGCATCCGAGAGCTCACGGACCTGTCGGACGACGTAGGCAACTACGTACCCAACCTCAAGAGCTACCTGACCACCATGGAGCCCATCGAGCTCCGTGCCGGGCGCACGCTGCTCAACACCATGGGACGCAACACCCTGTGGAAGGACATGCTCAACCTGGTGTCGGGGATGGGGGAGTCCGAGGCCATGGACTCGAACATCCTGACCGGCATGGCCCGCATGTGGATTGGCCCCCAGGGCAACCAGCTCGCCGAGAAGGCAGCGGGGGCCCTCAAGCACAGGGCATACAAGCTCCTGTCCACGCCCATCGAGGAAGCTGACGGAGCTCGCAGGCTCATCACCTACGACGAGTTCGTGGGCCGAATGAAGTCGCTCACACAGGGCCTGAACATGACCACCGAGCCGGTCGAGGCCCGAGCTCACGGCATCCTCGGGACCATGGTCATGGAGGCAGCTACGCGGAGCCGCATGGTGGAGGCGCTTCAGCGGACTGCGGGAGGCGTGACGGGCGAGATGGCTACGGAGGTGACCAACCTGCTCAAGGGCAACTTCGAGGACGTGACCGACCCCCTGGGCGTCATGGACACCCTCATGCGCTACGGGTGGGGCACCACGGCAATGCGGGACATGGAGGAGGGGACCAAGGAGATGTTCGCGAGGGTCGTCCGATCGGGTGACAAGGCGGACGCCACAGGGCTCAACGCCCTTGTCCCAGCTGCCGTGCTGAACCACATGGACGCCAACCTGTCTCGGGCGGTCAAGGAAGTGCACCGCTTCAACCCCGCCAATGGGGCAGCTGTGGGGGCCGTGTCGTCCTGGGCTCGGACGGTCTACCGGTGGTACAAGGCGAGCATGACTACGGGTCTGTTGCTGCCGAACCCCCGGCACTGGACCAACATCATGGTCGGCAACCACTCCCAAATCTACCTGGAGGCGGGGGCGCGGCAGGCCACGGCGGTCTCGTTCAACAGCCTGCGGTACCTCATCCCGGGCCGGCACTGGCATCGGGCCATGGACCGAATCCAGGAGCGCATTGCGGTGGCGACGGGGCAGGACCACGCCCTGGGCACCTTCGTCAACGCGATGAACAACCCGTACATCGCTCGGTTCTTCGACCCCCGCCTGGCGGACGATGCAGCCACTATCGTGGGGAACAACGGACGGGTCCACACCTGGGGCCAGCTGCGGAACTACGCAGCCAGTGAGGGGGTACTCTCCACGTTCGTGTCCTCCGAGCTCATGGACAACCTGTCGCGGGCTGCTCTGCGCAGCGAGGGCCTCCTGGACAAGGCCACGAGGGTCGTGAAGCAGGGCCAGAAGAACATCGAGAACCATGCCCACGTGGTGGAGCAGCGCCAGCGCGTGGCGCTCTTCCTGGAGATGGTGGTCAACCAAGGCAGGACCCCGCGTCAAGCGGCCCAGGTGGTGAAGAACGCGCTCTACGACTGGAACCATGCGCTGGCGGACTTCGAGACGAAGTGGATGCTCAACTACCTGCTGTTCTGGCGCTTCTGGCGGCTGGCGATGCGGCAGGCAACCGACGCGGTGATGTCCCCCTACAACATGGGGGTTGAGGCTGGGGGCCCTCTCAAGGGCGCCCTTGCGAACCTGCAGCCGCGGTTCGCCACCAAGATGGGCCGGCTCCAGACCATGGCCCAGGGCATCTCGGCCCTCGGGCGCCCCGATGTGAACGCCGAGTACGAGGAGCTCCGCGACACCATCTACCGCCCGTGGTGGGAGCCTAACTCCCCCCGAGGTGTGAGCCCCAGCTGGGCCAACCCACCCCAGGACACCGCCTGGTCGAAGGATGCGCTGGGTAGGGAGTACACCCACAGCGCGCTCATCATGCCGGCGTTCACCCCCATCGACTCCATCAACATCCTGCTCCAGTCGGGGCACGCCATCTCCGCACTGGCCTGGGACGGGGCTGGGGCAGCTGGGCTCCACAGCAAGGACGCCTCGGGCTCCTTCTTCGACAACATGATGCGGGTCATCGAGCCTGCCTCTGTCATGCTGTCGCCCGTGCACGGAGCCGGGGCCAAGAGGGCGATGGACATCCTCACGCACAAGCCTGGCCACCCCGCGTCCAAGCTGTCGGACAACGAAGTGGCCATGTACCAGAACGTCCTACGCCACGTGCCTGGGTTTGCGGACACGGTGTGGCGGGACAAGTACTCGGGGCGCTACGAGATGGACCCCACCGCCCTGGCGATGTGGCGGATGATGCCGCTTGCTGGGCTGCAAATGCCCTACCTGGTGGGCTCGGTGTCGAACAAGCCGCCCAGCATCGACGAGAGCTACGCCAAGACCGCAGCTCACGTGTTCGGGAACCTCACGGGGTTCGGAAAGCGAGTACCCATCGAGGTAGTGGACGACGTGGAGAACCAAGGCTTTGCGCAGCGAGAGTTCGAGGCCCAGTTCAAGCAGTGGCGAGAAGCTGCCGACTACCACAAGCTGCAGGCCCGCAGAGAGCGTCAAGGCCTGGAGTAGTTGGTTGCATCCTGGCTCGTACCGTGACATCTTGAGGGTATCCAGCATGTGCTATCACCCGCCAGAGGAGAGGTGACTCGTGATTCATCAGCCCCAAGATGTGTTCCCCATGGGCGGCGCCGACCACCTGAACGCCTACTTCGTGCGCAACGAGACAGGCTCGGCCATCGGCGCCAGCGGTACCTACCTCATCGTCGAGCAGATCGAGTCCACGGATTCGGTCGGCAAGCGGCGTGAGGTTCAGCCCGCCGAGCCCGAGAACATGGGAGCCGCGCCGGTTCTCTGGGTGACCAAGGGGCTCAAGATCCCCGACGGCAAGCGGGGGCAGGTCTTCAAGTCGGCCTTCGTCGCGGGGGTCAACACCGCCGGTGCGACGGTAGGTGACCCGGTCTATTTGGCCTCCGGGGGCGCCTGGAGCCTCTCGGGCATCGTGGTCGTGGGCTTCGTCACTCGGGTCCACGCGACCACGGGCTCTGTCTACCTGGCTCCCCAGCAGGTCCGAAGCGACCTGGGGGCCCCGGGCCTGGGGCAGACCAAGCGCATGTCCTTCGCCCTGGACGTGTCCGCCATCACCTCCCCGGGAGCTACCTACACTTACGTGACCGTACCCAACGGCCAGAAGTGGAGCTTCACCAACCTGCGTCTCACCACCACTGTGGTGATGGACGGGACGGGCGTGACCACGGGCGACATCGGTGTGTCGGGCGACACTGCGGCCATCGCGGACGCCAGCACCGTGGGTCATGACGCGACCGTCGGCACCTACTACAACGACACCCTGGCCGGGGGCTCCGACTGTTGGGACAACACCAACGCCAACGCCGAGGACTACGAGGTCGACGCGTCGGGTGGTGCTGTGGACGTGATCATCGCTCTGGGTACCTCGCCCACCACGGGCAAGGTCGTCATGACCGCCGACGTCACGCGCACCGTCTAAACCGCCTAGCCCGGAGGGCTTGCCATGAGCATCCAAAGTCCCCACAAGGCGCGACAAACGCTGCAGTTCGAGGAGACCGCCCCGTCAGCGACCGACTACTTCTTCAAAGAGGTCACGCTGTCGGGTCGTGGTGGTGAGATCGCGCACGCCTACGTCAACGCGCTCAACACCAACTGGACCGACGTCGACATCAAGGCCATCGATGGCGACTTCATTCTTCGGCTGGACGGGTCAGGTGACCTCCGTCTCTACCCCGGTGGCACCAGTCCAGCCCAGGCCTTGTCGGGGGCTGTGTCTCCGACGACCTTCGACAACGTCAAGGACTCGGACTGTGCGTGGAAGGAGACAGCCATCACGCTGACCGGCGCCAGTGCCATCACCGCGGACTTCCAGCGGAACTTCATCGACGCCAGTGGTCCGGGAGCTGCCGAGTACAGCTGCCGAAACAAGACCCCCTTCATCGAGCCAGGCATGCGGGGTCGCGAAAGCCGGCCCACTCGTCTGATTCTGGCCATCAAGCTGAACACCGGCTCGGGTGACCTGGACGTCGAGGTCACCCTCCGCCTCCGCAACATCGTGGGCACCTGATGGGTCTCGAAGTACCAGCTACGGGTGGTGCTATCGATGGCCTTGTTGTACCCGCACCTAGTGATGTGGCGTGGCCCTTCATCCCGTTTGCAGGCGCCATCGCAGGCGACCCGAACAATATCCTTGCGTCTAGGACTGACCACGGGGACGGCAGCTTCTCCATCGAGGTGGATGACTCGACCGCGTCCGCCGATGCGGACCAAGGATACCGTCTGGTGTGGCCTGCCCTAGACCCGCACGGCCGCCAGGCGGTCCAACCCTACAAGTTCACCTTGGCGCTACTCAAGGCGATCACCTTCCCCGATCTCACCTCGAACCTGGTGGCGATGGTGGGGTTCTCTGACACCGCTGACATGTCTGGGGTGTGGTCAGGTTTGGGCATCAAGTGTGCTGGAGGCAACCGCACACTGCAGCGGCACGATGGCACGACAGCCACGGATCTCGGAAGCAACGCTGACCTTCAAGCCGCCGAGCACGCCTACCATTGGCGTGGCACTTCGAGCAAGGTGAGTGGACCGTACTCGGGCCGGAACGTGGGCTACAACAGCTCAAACGCCCGAGTTGTCGAAGGCAGTCTGGGGAGCGTCGCGAGCTCTTGGTCTTCCGGGCTGTATGTCTTCTGCTCTGTCTGGCGCACTGCTACGGGTGGTGGCAACGCATCCATCCGCGTGCGTCCGAGCTTCATCAGCTCGCCCAACGTCCCCGAGCATCAGCCATGATCACCGTCACGCTAGAGGGGCCCGAGCCCACTCGCCTGCGCTACGAGGCTGTCCAGAACGAAGCTGACGTGTGGGTGGTTGCGTTCGCGTCCGAGAAAGAGCTGCATACGTGGATGCAGAGTACTGACCGAGGGGTGTACCGCCTGCACGAGGTCAGCAAAGAACCCAACAGGCCTACCCTTGCCGACATGAGAGCGGCCGAAGACGAGCCTACGTCGAGACAGAAGGCAATCAAGGCCGCCCGTGATACCCTCCTCACTACGCCGGAAGGGAGGGGTACCTGATGGGCCTCGAAGTGCCAGCTGCAGGTGGAGCCGTAGGGGGCCTTGTCGTCCCCGAGGCCAGCGGCGGTGGTGGCGGGGATACCCCGGGCCCGACCCTTCTGGGTACCATCGACTTCCGTGCGCTCGGGGACCACACGTATACGTCCGCTGGTGCCAAGACCGCGGACGGCTTCTCGTTCACGTTGACGGGTGCAAGTGCGGGCAACGAGGTGGAGATCGAGGAGGGCGTTGGCCTCCGGGTGAACACCGGCGCTGCGGACATCAGCTTGGACTTCGACCCGCTCACGCACCTGGGTGTCGCGGCATGGTCCTCCGTGCCAGTTATCGGCATGAAGGTGAAGTTGGACGACGGCACCACGACGGCCAGCGATGTGATCAGCCTTGCGGTGGGAACGGACGCGAACAACTTCGCGGCCATCCAGCGACGCCACGCCGTCGTGCGAAGCGCCATCAAGATCTCGTCGTCGTTCTCTCCGAACGTCGACTTCTCGGTGGCGGCTGCAACCGACGTGCAGATGCTGTCTGCACTGGTCTGCTACCACGTCATCCAGGGCCTCTACAGCACGTCCGAGGTCACCACCGACCCAACGACGCTGACGCCTGCCCAGGCCAACAGCAGCTCTGTCATCACGTCGGGAGCTCTCGACGGGAACTTCGGCCGCATTTTCTTCGGCGCCGCACGCGGCAAGAACATCGAGTATGTGGAGTTCTGGCGCCACAACTAGCAGCTACGGGGACGACACCATGGAAGACGAAGACATCACGACCTACCGAGCCCTCAAGGGCACCCTCCGAGCCCAGGACAAGGATGTGGGCCCCGCCCGTCGGAGGCACCGCAAGGCGTCTCGGAAGCTCGCCCGTGCAGAGCGGAAGGGCATGGGAGCTACCGTCATCGCGCGACGCAGCGAGGAGGTAGAGGCGTTCTACCAGGACTGGCTCAAGCAAGCCATGGAAGCCAAGGAAGCTCGCGAGGCTGTGGACGACTTCAAGCGGAACAACCCCGAAGCGGTCCGCGCCTTTCGTCAGCAGCAGTGCAATGCTCGGGTGGCTGCTATCCTCGACGTAGCCGAGTTCGTGATTGCCGTGACCACGGCGGGGAGCCCCGCAGCTGCCATCAAGGCAGGTACCCGGATGGTCCTCGACCACCCCGATATCCCCATCAGTGGTGACAACCGCGAGGACGCACTGGCCCTCGTCGAGTCGCTCGTGACGCCCGAGGGCGGTAGCGCGGCACTCGATTGAGCCCGGTGACCCCCGGGTCCCTGGTTCCCGCAGGGCTCCTGGGCATCATCGAGAAGCAGTTCGGGGAGACGCCTGACCCAGGTCAGCTGTTTCACCTGGTGCTTCGTCGGACGCCGGGCACCCCCGACTTCTTCGACGACGTGGGCCTGGTGGCCGAGGTCGAGGAGCAGGACGGGGGACCCACCCGGCTTCGGGTGCATCGAGCCGAGTGGGTGACCTGCGACCCAGGGACCGTCTGGTACGACGAACCCATGAACCCGGAAGGCACCGCGTTCCTGCAGCCACAGTACGCGAAGCGGGCCTACAAGATCGGGCTGCACAAGAAGGGCCAGGCCAGCGAGCGGCGGGCCTTCCGCCAGATACGCCCCGTGGCGTACCAGCGCCTGCGGCCGGATGGCAGCTGGACCTCGGTGCAGCACGGCATCATCTACGCCAACATCCACGGCCCCAGGCCTGGGGTCGAGGGCCTCACGCGGGTGGGCCGCAACAGCGCAGCCTGCATCGTCTACCCATCTCACTCCATCATGATGGACGTCATCGACATCTTCGAGGCCAGAAAGCAGTCAACTGCAGACCTCGTGCTCCTCGAAGGCGTGATATCCTGACCACCACAGGAGGTGTCTCGTGGCCAATGTCAAGCCCAATGCACCCGATACGCTGGCATCGACCCCCATCGAGTCCAAGAAGCTCCAGACCGACAAGACGACCGAGCCCCTGGCGCGCCCGCCCAAGGTGAAGTCGCACCGCGAGCTCGACCAGATGGCGGACAGCGCGGCGTCCCGGGCCTTCGGGGAGCCGGTGGGTGGTGGCCCGGACGACGGCGATGCCTGGACCGGGGGTGGTGGCTACAACTACCGCATGGACCCCGCAGGCCACGTGGTCGTGACCAAGGAAGGCCGACGCCCGGTCAACGTCAGCGCGGGCACCGACATGTTCCAGGCCATCATGAAGGAGCGGGGCGCCCTGGGTGCGGCTCCTGCCCCCGGTGGTCCCCAGGAGCTCGCGGGCGGTGGCGTGGCTCCCGTGCGCACGGACATGGCAGGGCAGGAGATGCCCCTCGACACCACGACGCCCTGGCAGAGCTCCCGCACTCCCGAGGAGCGCGCCGCCCACACGTACCAGCTCGCGGGCAAGGCCATGGCAGCTGGCGATGACGTTCGAGCCTGGAATCTCCTGCGGGGTATCGAGGGCGCCGACCAATGGCCCGGCGTTGCGGCCCAGATCGCGAAGCTGGAAGCGCGCAACCCGCACTTCACGGGTGCCGAGCCGCCCCCTGGTTGGACGCCCTCGGCCCCACCCGAGGAGCTCCGCAGGGCTGGTGACGAGCCCTGGCCCTCGCTGGCGGATGCGCAGGCGGAGCGCGATGCCGGAGGTTCGGGCCTCGCCACCACCCTGCAACAAGCCTTGGGGTTGTAGCCATGCCTCGTCCAAGCGAAACGGCAGACCGTCTGGCCAACCAGGCCTTCAGCGGGTTCAACGAGGACGCCGAGCACGCGTCCGCTGCAGGGTTCGGTGAGGGCACGCAGAACAAGTGGCGTGGCCGAGACGCCATGTACTACGAGTTCCTGCCCAGTGGTCACATCCGGGCCACGCGACCCACCGACGGCGCCTCGACCATCTACCCGAAGGACAGCCTGCAGTGGAACAAGGTGGTTACCGACTACAGCTCCCTGCCCGAGAGCCTCATGGGCCAGGAGTGGTCGACGAGCTTCCCCTACGAGGGTGGCCAGGGTCAGGTCCAGGAGTCCGTGCCCGACGAGCTCCTGGCGGCCGTGGACCCGGCCGCGGGTCCGCCTGTCGACGATGTGCCCTTGCCCAGCATGGCGGACACCATGGCGGCCAGCGGCGTCCCCGACGATGCGTCGTCGGTGTCCAAGAGCCAGCACGGGTCCGTGGACACCAACCCGCCCATGCCCAAGCCCGAGGCCCCGAAGAAGCCGAAGCGGGCTGGTGACGAGGACTGGCCCACGCTCGCAGAGGCCAAGGCCGAGAAAGAGAAAAAGGCCGAAGCCAGCAAGGGCAACGGCCTCATCGGAACGCTGTCGAGCGCTCTGGGCTACTAGCGGTCGAACGCCATGAGCGTGGCTGCCACCGCCATCGAGGCGAACGTGAACGCGAGCCACACCTCGATCAGCGCGTAGTGGCCCTGGGCGATGCGAACCAGGTCCACAACAGCGCGGTCGAGCACGACGAGAACGACGGGGCCGAGGCTCACTTGCGCCTCACAAGCGCCGTGAACTCGATTTGCCAGTGCACTCCTTCCGCCCATTCGCGGTAGTTGCGCAACCGCTCGCCCAGCTCCTGGGCCGCCTGCGCATCGATGCGCCCAGACAGGCCCGTCTCAACCAGCCACCTGGTGCTGAACAACCAGATGTCCGGGCCGCGCTCGACATGCGCTCGGGCGTTCTTTGCCTGCAGGTACAGCAGCAGACCCGTGCGGTAGTCGTTGACGTCGTTCAGGTCGAGGGCCTCGGATTGGGCCAGCGTCATGGGGTTGCTCATGCCCGACCCCCGCCGCCCACCACCATGCGCCCCAGGAGGGTCATGCCGATGAGCGCTGCGTCTTTGCCATCCATACCCGTGTTCTTGAACATCTCGGCCTCCTCTCGGCTCATGATGGCCTGGCCGCGCTGCCAGTGGACCTCCTTTGGCACCTGACGCTTCCATTCCGAGGGACGTGCAGCGTGGGCGATGCGCGACGGGATGCGCTGCCGCAGGGCCTTGACCACCTTGTGCAGGTCCTCGACACCGGAGTGGGTATCGAAGCCGCTGCGGCGGGCCACGGGGAGCTCCAGGAGCAGGCGGCACTCGGGACCCTCGGCGTCGAGGGCTGCGATGATGGCGGTGGCCATGCGACGGGGGCGGGTCTTGATCTCGCCGACGCGCACCATGCGCCAGCTCTCGCCCACTCGACGGAAGAAGGCCAGGCCGGACACGCGCTTGCCAACGTCGAGCGCCGCAACGGTGTGGACGTGGTCAGGGATGGTGGCAATCATGGAACCTCCAGGGCCCAGGAGCCGAAGCCCCTGGGCCAGCCACCTACGGGATGTTGAGGGTCAGCTTGGCACCACCGCCATGACAGACCACGGAGCTGGGCCACGTAGGCCACGCTTCGTCCTCTGCGATGTCGACCACCACGTAGACGTCGTCGCCGTCGGTGTGGCAGGTGGCGTAGCTCCAGTCGCTGTCCATGACGAGCTCACCAAGGGCCAGGCCCTCGATGGCGTTCGGCGACTTCCACACCGCAGCCCACTGCTCATCGCTGCGCCCGCTGGGCTCGGTCGTGGGGGCCTCGTTCCAGTCGAACGTGAAGTTGAAGGAGACCGCGCCACCGGTGCTCTGGGTGCTGGCGTCCTCACCCAAGATTTCGCCTGCGCCTCCCCAGTTGTTGACGATCTTGCACTGGTATGTGCCGTAGGTCATGCACCCATTCTCCTCCTGGCAGTGGTAGAGCATGGGCGTCCCGCCGAAGCGGGCGCAGTCGTCGATGGCGGTCTGGAGGTACTGGTCACACGTGCCGTTCTTGCAGCATGCAGCCGCGACAACCGCGAGGGCGGTGCCGATGGTCATTGCGATCAGGGGGTTTCGCATTGTCTTCTCTCTCTTCTTGGGCTCGATGGCCCGGGTGAAAGGCGCCTGTGGCCTATGTGTAGCTGGGAGGCTCGTCGGCCTCGTCGAAGGGGGCTCCGTCGATGAACAGTTCCGTGGTACGGGGGAAGTGCACCTTCATCTTACGGTACACGGACCAGGCGTACTGCTGGATTTCCCACTGGGCGTGGGGGTCCATGCGCAGCAGCAGGAAGCCAAGCCAGTTCCGAAGGCTGACTTGAGCTCGCATCTGCGTGTAGCGGTTCATGTGCACGTGGAGCCGAGCCAGCTCCTTCGGCACGCCTATGGACAGGGCATACTCGTAGCGTGCCGATGACTCCTGGCACGCTTCGCGAAGGTCAGCCTGGAAGCCGCGAGCGTTCTCCAGCGTGAGGACGTCAGAGCCCTTGGCCGACCCGGCCTGCTTGTTGGCTACCGAGTTCGCCATGATGCGCGCGACTGTGGGAATGTAGTGCTCGTCGGGCATCGGGGTGTAGCGCGCGCTCATCTCGTTGTAGGACTGGGTCCGGTGCCGGTGCCACTGGCGGAACACGAAGATGGGGGCCTTGACCTCGATCACCATGCCGGCGAACTCGAATGGAGTGCTGTGCTTGTTGGTGTAGAGGTATTCGAGCAGCTTCTTGTCCCGCCTCCACCCCCGGAAACTGCCCGCGGTGGACTGTCGGGCTGCCTCGATGATGCCGGCCTCGGGCATTCGGCAGTCGCCACCACCCCACGTCTCGACGACGCGAAGGTACCCACAGTCGAGAACAGGCAGGGCCGCGTTCATGTCGGAACGCTGGGGCAGGCCCTGGCGTACGTAGGGCTTGAAACCGGGTCGGTTGGAGCGGGGGTCGGGTGTGTTGAAGGTGACGTGGTCAGCCATCAGCTCGTACCATCGACGCTTGTCGCCATCGTCTGGGCCCTTCTTGCCGTCACGAAGGGCGTACTTCTTGGCCGTGCCCCAGCAATACTGAACGAACTCGGCGTCGCTCATGCTGTCGCGGATGAGGTCGATGGCCTCGCGGCCCGAGTCGGTGGCGTAGCGGTCGGGAACCTTGTTGAATCCTGTGTTGTCGTCCAAGGGTCAGCCCTCTGTGTTGGTGGTGGATGTGGCGGTAGGCAAGCGGCGGAAGCGGGTGATGTCGCTGTTGTCGTTGAGGTGGCCCCACCGGTAGTCACGCACAAAGGCATACGCGCGAGCTCCGCTGCGGAACTCGACCTGGACTTTGTCGTGCATCTCGCACGGGGGCCAGTTCTCGCCGTCGTAGTCCTGCCACTCGCCGACGGGGGCGAGATGGGAGCCTTCGTAGGAGTTCCCGGGCACGTAGTTTGTCAGCTCGTCGGCCCGGCCTGGGCGCTCGACGCGAAGCAGGATGTGCTGGGGGTGCTTGTAGGGGATTTGAGGCATGCCAATCGCATCTACCCACAGGGTGTAGCTTAGCGACCGGTCGTCATTGACCACGTCCATCAGCTTCCAGCGTGTGTCAGCCTTCGGCTCCTGGGCTCCTTTCAGGCAGTCAGGACACGTGACGTCAGCCCAGCGGAGAGTGCGTAGGCCAAGCACAGCCGCACAGTCTCGGCCACTGTGGTGGTGCACAACAGGCGGGGGGTCAGCCTTGGGCTTGGGCTTGGGCTTGGGAGCCGCTGTGACGGACCACATGTCGCCACACCAAGGGCAGACACACCCCCGGTCAACCTCCCAGCACGAGGCCTCGCTTCCCTCCCAGGCACACCCTGGAGTCTCGCAGGTGCACCAGGCCAGTGTGGGGAGCCTCACAAAGTCCGAGCGCTTGCTGCGACCTTTGCTCATCTCCAGGCGGGTGATAGCGTCTGTGGCCTTGGCCAGCTGCTGCATGACAGCGAGCAGCCTAGCTTCCAGGCCGACCACGCCGGCTGTGTTGGTGTCGATGTCGCTCTCCATTACGTCGAGGTCCATGGTGTCTCCGTGTGGTGGCTCACGCGGGCGTGCCGCGTCGGCGTGGGTCGTCTTCGGGGTACCAGGGCACGACCCTCCCCCCTTCCTTCATGAGGCATGCGCTCTTGCTCCACACACCCATGGCCTCCCACTCGACTTCGGCGGGCACGTCCGGGTGGCAGCGGTTGGCTTCCTGCAGCATGATGGTGGCGAGGCGCTCTCCGGCCTCGTCGATGCGACCGACGGGCACTTCGAGGATGTGCTCATCGTGCAGCGGGAGCACGTGCCGGCAGCCGTACAGCGGGCTGGCTCCGCGCACCTTGCTGCCATTGAGCCCGGTGGTGACCTTCGTGTAGCACTCGCGGACGATGCGTCGGAGGGAGCTCCGGCTGAAGATGCCGGTGAGGTTCTGGAACCCGGTGTTGCAGCCGTTGGTGTAGTTCAGGTTCCCGCGAACCATCCCGGACACCCAGTGCTGGTAGGCGAACGAGTCGCCCAAGCCGCCAATCCAGTTGAAGTAAGGCCACGCCATCCAGCTGGACTTCCACATCTTGATGATGTCGCGGCCCGGAGGCAGGAGGAAGTTGCTCTCGGTGGCCTGCCCCCTGGCCTGGCCCTCGCCATCGCAGACAGCCATGGCCTCCACCACCATCTTGCCGTCGACTTCGACCAGCTGGGCAACCACCCAGCGCTCGGCGTCCACGGGGAACCCGTTGGCCTGGCACTCGTTGACGAAGCGGTTGAGGCCCATGCCTCCCAGCAGGCCGAAGTTCGGGATCTTGCCGAACTGCCTGGCAATCAGCACCAGCTGGTGGAGGCGATGGCTCGTGTCCTTCCGAGCTCGGGCGGCCTCCTCGTAGCTGATGCCCAGCAGGGTGCTGGCCACGGTGAGGTGGGTGCAGCGCCCGTCCCGGAAGGCCTGGGCCATGGGGCTCTCCCAGCCCTTCGAGATTTGAATCTGGGCCCAGCACCGCATCTCGGCGGCTGACCAGTCGCAGCTCACGTAGGCGTAGCCAGGGCGCGGCTCGTGGCACTCCCGGTAGCCTCCCTTCTTGGGTGGCTGGTGCTCGGGCGGGTTGAACAGGGAGATGCGGCCCGTCGCCACCATGGGGTTGACCGAGAAGGTCTTGGCGTGGTGCACGCCCAGCGACAGGGGGTTCCCGAACTTCGAGAGGTTGGTGCGGTGGAGGGAGGCCTCACCCCAGGCGACAAGCACGGGGTCGCCCGACGCGATCAGGGTCTCTTTCGCGTACGACACCTGCCCGTTGGGGAAGGTCTTGCTGGGCTTGGTCATGGGCACGGGCTTGCCCATGCGCCGGTAGGCCCCCGAGATGCGCTCCTGGAGCACCTTGCGGTTCTCGGGCCTGCGGGTGCCCGTGTGGTTGCATGCCGAGCACCCCTGCCCCTTGCACTTGGCGTGCTTCGCCGCGGGCCGCAGAAAGCCCGCCTTGTCAGCGTGGACCTGGGCCTCCTTGATGGCGGTGTTGGTGACGTCAAACCACTTCGTCACCGAGGTCTCGCTGGTCCTGCGGCCCCAGCCCGCGCCCAACGACAGGTCGAAGGCGTAGGGGGTGAGGTCCGCCTCGTCCACCAGCCAGCCGTCAGACCGCCTGAACGGGAACCCCGCGATGTCGGGGGGCGCGTAGCTGTCCTGGCCCTCGAACGCCATCAGGTGGTAGATGGCGTCCTCCAGGGCGTAGTCCCTGGCGGCCTTGGGCCACTCGCTCACGGGAAGGTGGTCGAGCTCGGCGTAGCGGTTGCGCCACACCTGGTCGCCCTTCTTCACGCCCTCCAGGTCGATGCCGTGGTAGACCCACATGACGTGCTGCAGGGAGTTCCGCACGATGCCGGGCTTCCCGTTGGGACCTGCCCGTCGCCACTCCATGGGGGGCGAGCTGGAGCTGTCCGACGCACACTTGCCGTACGCGTTGGTGATGAGCTTCTCGCGGGCCAGGGTACACCGGATGCGCTCTTCGTCGTAGGCGTCGAGGATGTCTTCGAGCAGGGACATGCCCAGGCGGTCGCGGCAGTTGGCGGCTAGCACGCCCATGTCGTACTGGGCGTTGTGGACCACGAGCTCCACGTTGGGGTTCGTGATGAGGGCGTCGAAGGTCTGGATGCCCAAGCGCCAGTTGAACAGCAGGGACCAGAACTCGTCGGTCTGCTCATACCGGCTCTCGTCCGTGCCCAGGGGCCAGGCGATGCCCTCGGGGAGCTGCCCGCGACCGGCAAGGGACACGCACACCAGGCGGGGCCACGCCCTGCCGTTGGCGATGGGATAGGTCTCGGTGTCGAGGGCGATGCGGATCATGACGCGCCTCCGTCGACAGCAGGCAGCGGGAGAGGGGAGCTACAGCCGCGAAGCTCGTGCCACCGACCCGTTTGGCACGTCCTGCACCACACGAAGTAGAGGGGTTTAGTTCCAACGCCCCTGGCCGGGCTGTCTGGCCTCTGGTTCGGGCTGACCGTCCTGTGTTGCGTGTTGCAGGTCTCGCAGAACCACCGGTTACGGTCCATCGGAACCCCCCTCCGGCGCCGCCGTCACCAGCACACAATCGCCGCCCTCGAACGCGGCGGTGGGGTGGACGTAGCGCCCGCAGACGTCCGAGCCCGTGACGTCGCGGCCGCTCATGTACCCGCAAGCGAAGGTGAACACGGCGAGGGCGACCATGGCCAGATACCCACCGGGCGGCATCTGGGGCCGGCCGCACTGGGTGCAGCGGTCACTGGCCATCGTCGTTCCCCTTCGCGTCAGGGACAGCAATCTGGGCAAGGAGCTCGGCCCACCCCGGCTCCGGTTCGGAGGACCATCGGTGCGCGGTTTTTTCGAGCAGTTCGCGAATAGCACCGGTTGCTGTAGGATACGTGCTGACGTCGAAGTCGTATGCGATCGCAAGGGGGGTGGTGAGGAGGGCATCGTTGTAGGCCTCGGCGCCCTTCGCTGTCGGCACGCGCCCTACATCGACGAGGGCGGCCCGCAGCTCGGCGTTCTCCGCCTCCAGCTTTGCAACGCGATCCATCGCAGCCAGGGCTGTACGGCACAGCAGCTGGATGTAGCCGGTGTCCACCAAAGGAGTGGCCTGCAGCTGCTCCACCTGCTCGCGGTTCAGTACGAGATCGCTATTCGTCGGCATCGGCCCCACCCAGTTCGTGGCCTCGTCTCACGAAGGTGCACGAGTGCGTGCTCCGGGCGCCTGCTGGGACGGCAACGCCACACAGGCACGTCCGCCCCCAGTTGGGGTCCTTGCGTTCTGGGTCGTGCTCCGCCCACCAAGCCATCCCGTCGGCGTATGCGTACACCAGAGGGGTGGTAGCGTCGAACTCGTCGCCCTTTGCGGTAGGGCGCGTGCCGACTGCGGCGAGAATGGCCTCGGCCTCGTCAGCACGGGCCTCGGCGGATGCCACCATCGTGGCGAGCTCCTCGGCCTTGAGGCGCAGGTGCCGCTCGACGTCCTGGGGCGTGTGGTCGCGGAGGAAAACGAGGGCCCCGATGGTGTCGAGCACCTCGTGGGCACGGGCGAGGCTCTTCTCCAGGTGCTGGACGTAGGGCTGGCCTGATGCAACGCCCTTGTCGAAGCCCTCGCGGAACGTTTCGATGCGCGCCTGGGTGTCCATGGCAGCCTCCAAAACTACCGGGACTTCTGGCACAGAGTGCCAGTTCCGGTGTGGTATAAGGGTGGGTGGTGGTTCGAGGGGGCTCACCCGGTGGGGTCCGTCGCCCCCCGACGACGAACCCCCGGGGGAGAGCTACAGGTCGAGGTCACCCCCGTCGTCCGCCCCACTTTCTGCGGCCGAGGCCACATCGGACTCGGCCATGGTACCACTGTTGAGCTGGGCAATCAGCTTCTTGGCCTCGTCCTGGTCGATGGCGTGCCAGTAGTGGTGGCAGTAGTCCTTGGTCGGGTTGTTCTTCTGGGGGCGGGTCTGCACCGTCAGCCGATGCAGGTGGCCTGCGTATTGGGCGCCCGGTTCGATGCCCTTGGAGGGGTCCCCGGCCACGATCCCGCGGGCCTTGTCCTCGTCGTAGCCGGAGTTCGGCGCCAGGCCGAGGAAACTCCGTGCCATGTCGGCCAAGTTACGCTTGGCGGACATCGTGGCGAACGAGATGAGGTAGCTGCCCACGGTGCCCGGAGCGTCGGTCACGGTGTCGAGGGCATCTCCGCCACCCATGGGACGGCGCTTGCCGCGCACCTTCGTCTCGACGGCCATGACGTCGAACTCATGGATCACCAGGGTGGTGGTGCTGTTGAACTTGTTCTTGCTGATGCACTGGCGGGTGGCCACGATGTAGCTCCCGTCCGTGAGGTTGGGGTAGCGGGCGCCGCCGGTCTGCTCGCCGGAGGTGCCGGCGAAGGGGTTCTGGAATGCGTCGTTGCTCATGTCGTACTTCCTGCTCAAGGGCGTGTTGCCCGGTTCGTGTTTCGTGCGTGACCCTAGGGTCTTTGTAGACCTAGCATCAACACGTTAAGGGGTCAAGAAAATAGTGAGTGCCACACCTCGCGAAGCTCTCCGACCTGGCGGAGCACGTCGAAGCGGGGAATGTGCTTCGGCATGTTCTGCCATCGGGGCTTGGTGTTGAGGCAGTTGGCCTTGCCTTCCTCCACGAAGGTGCGCTGGTCGCGGACCTGCCGGAAGGGGAAAGGTCGGATGAACTGTGTCGAGCACACGTGTCTCATGACCTCCCAGTCCAAGGCCCCCCGAGCCCAGAGGCGGTCCGAGGGTCCGGCCTGGCGGGTCCGCGTCACCACGGCGTCCATGATGATGCTCACGGCGCTGACCAGATCGGTCGGCACCGTGGTGAAGCCCCGGCCCTCGAAGGGCTTGGCCTCGGGCTGGTAGGCCTCCCCCTGGGCGAGCTTTGGTTGCTGGAGCCACCACAGCGCGGTGGCGACGTCCGCCGTTCGGCCAGCACGCTCCTGGTCCAGCTGGTCGTTCAGCATGTACGTGATGACGTGAGGGTCCTCGCTGCGGTCCGTGATGTCGAAGCGACACCAGGAGAGGGACAGCACCACCGCGGTCGACCGGGTGTCGAGGGTCTCGATGTCGAGCATGATGTCACCCATCGTCATTCTCCGGAGGTGCATCGTCCACGTCGATGGGCGAGTTCCTGAACTGGACCGCGGGCGGGTGGATGATGGCAATCAGGAGGCGCGCCTCGGTCGCCACCACCTTGAGTCCGTCGACTTCGATGTCTCCGTGAGCTCCAGGCTGCAGGGCTACACGGTCGCCCACCTTGCACGGCATGGGGACGAGGTTGCCCATGAGGTCGCGCTTGCCCGGACCTGCGGCAACCACGGTGCCCGTGGAGATGAGGAGGCGCTCCCGCTCCTGGGCCGACTCGGGGATGTGCAGCGTGCTTTCGCGGATGGGGTCTCGAATGACGAACACCCGGTCGGTGATGGGCTCCAGGTGTTCGTACAGTTTGAAATCGATGGGCATGTCAGGCTCCGTTCTTGAGGATGGTGGCGTTGGCGAGCGTATTTGCGGCGTCCGTGTCCTCGATGTAGCCACCGAGGGCAACGCGCATGGCCTCGGCTGCCGGCCACTGGGTAACGACGTCCTGGAACGTTCGGCTGTTATCGATGACCGTGAAGGCTGCGGAGAGCACCTTCTGCCGGGCCTCGGTGTGAGCCTCTTCGATAATGGCGTGCTTGAGGATGGCCGCTCGGATGTTGTCGTGAACGGACATGTTGATGAAGGGTCGCATCTTCTTGGGGACGTCACCCAATAGGAGGCCCTCTCGGGCCCACCTTCCGTTGCCGTTACCGACAGGCATGGCGAACACCGCGTCCCTGTCGCCGGGTCGGCGGTGGCAGCGTTCCGAACCAGCGGCCCGGTGAACGTCTCGAACACACGAGCAGAATGTGTAGGTAGTGCTCGTGACGCTGTCTGACATCATCACACTGACCTCTGATACTGCCCTGATACGGCCCCAAGCGAAGAGGGCCCCTCGAACTTCCGGAACCACAAGTGCATCCAGCTCTCGGAGCACAAGAGCAAAGGTACGAGCGTAGGATTCGAGTTCGGCCTGCCTCTCTTTGGGGCAGTCCAAGGATCGAGCGGCGTACTCCTGGAGGCGGCGGCGCTTGTCGTTGTTCAGGCGGATGGGTGGCATGTCAGGTTCCTGGCTTGTGGGTGATGGTGGTGGCCCATGACGCCATGAGCAGGCGTTGGGCCGTTCGGGTGACGTCCTGCTGGAAGCGGGCGTCCTGAATACATTTCGCCAACGTGGCGTGCTGGTAGTGGGTGGTGGTGTTCACCACCACGTCGACGTTGTCCCGCTCCTGGCCCTCCCGGTGGGTGCGGCCGATGAGCTGCTCCATGGCGTCGCCTGGGCGGAGGGGCTCGATGAGGAAGCTGACGCCGAACGCAGGCAGGTTGCGTCCCGTCCCGTACTTGCGCTGGGACAGGGCGACAGTGCCGTCCTCGAACCGGGGGTCTGCGCCACCATCCCCCACGGGCACGCCGAGTTCGCGCAGCTTGGCCTCCACGCCCTTGGACTTGTACCAGAGGAGGATAGGCTCGTCGTACAGGGCCTGGGCCCCGTCCACCACGCGCTGCAGCATGGCTCCGTCGTCGACCCACACGGTGTGCCGCACGGGTGGCTTCTGCCGCTCACGCCAGTGGTTCCACGTTCGGTACACCTGCCGCAGGGACCGGGGGCCCCGGCCGCCGTCCAGCTTCTGGCACACCAGGAGGCGGCTGTCCGAGCCCTTGATGTTGGTGTTGGACAGGTAGCCATCGATGGCCTTCGTCCAGTTGAGCCGGGCCTCTTCGTACGCCGCCACGATGGGCTCGGGCGTGCTGCCCCACTCGTACCGGTAGTAGAAGCCCAGAGACAGCGTGTTGGCGTGGCGGGCGTAGTCCTTGGCGTCGGTCAGGCGGGTGCCATCGGGCAGCTCCCAGCTGTTCGACAGGTTGCGCAGGGCCTCCTTCACCTCGGGGGTCCGCTTCGTGCGCCAGCGCACCATGGTGATGTTCACCGGGATGCGAGGGGCCCGGGACAGGGTGACGCCCGGGATGGTGTCGAGGCGGGCCTGAAAGGCGCGTCGCATGTCGTAGCGGACGTCGCCCGTCCAGGTGCCGTAGGCGTCGATGAAGGGCCGGCAGGTGACCGCGGCCTCGGGGGGTGGGTCGGCCTTGATGGCGTCCATCACAGCACCAAGGGCGGCCCGTGTGTTGTGCTTGGGTGGGATGGGGTTGTAGGACCGGAGCGCGAGGTACAGGAGCCAGTAGGCATCCTCGATGTTCCGCCTGAACAGCGTGGCGGTCATCGTCACCACCCGGGTGGTGGGCCGGCTCTGCAGGTAGCGCATGAGCCTGCGATTGCGCGAGCTCTTGCCGTGGCGGAGGTGGTGGGCCTCGTCCAGGATGATGAGCTGGGGCTGGAAGTCGTTCAGGATCCGGTCGTCCCGGTCCACGGACAGCGCGTAGTAGCTGGTGACGTGGGGCATGGGCGCGTAGAAGTGCTCGGCCAGCTCGTCGAACTCCTCGTATGTCTTGCGCATCAGGCGGTTCTCGGTCACCACCAGGGAGCGGCTGACCTGGAACACCTGGCCAGCCAGGAAGCTGACCCAGGTCTTGCCCTCTCCCACCCCGAGCCCGACCATGGAGCCACGGGCGGGGCTGGTGTCACGCACCCGCTCCATCTCGGAGAGCACCCACCCCTGGATGGCCCAGAGCTTCTTGGGGTTGTCAGGGCGCTTGGACAGGAGGGCCTGCATGCGGCGGGTGGCCTTCACGGCGGGCTCCCAGTCGGCGTAGTCGACGCCCTGTGGTGGCCGGAGCCCCTCGGGGATGGTGCGCAGAGCCATGACGTAGGGCATCAGGTGCAGCTTCCCCGCGTCGCGGAGCTCCTGCGCCCGACGCAGCTCGGCGTCGATGGCCTTGAGAGGGTCAGTTCCCACGGCACTCGGCCTTGGTCCACAAGGCGTCCTCGTCGAAAGGGTAGATGGGCCGGTCCACGTACATGATCAGGACGGCGCCCTCTCTCACAGGGCCCGCAATGCAGTAGTTGCGGGGACCCGCGCTGCGGTCCGCGGGCATGCGTAGATCCCGAACCGGCAAGTCGATCGTGTTGGGGCTCACCACGTCCAGAACACTGTACCGGTCCCCTCGGCCTGGCCAGCGGACGTGCTGGAACATCTGCATTGCGCCCAGATGGGGCACGATTTGGGTGCGCCGGATGTATTCGGTTGCACCCATCACCGACCGCCCGCGTTGACGATGATGCCACCTCGGTAGAAGTTCTTGATGTCGGGCATCACCAGGTTGAACATGGGGTGTCCAACGTAGGCGTGGAGCATGCGCGGCAGCTTGAGCCTCCCACTCATGAGTGCCACCTTGAACGCGGCGTGCACCCGCTTCGGTCCCATGGTGTATTCCTCGACCAGGTAGGAGGGCAGGGGCTTCTCGAACACCTTGTTGACCTTGCCTCCTTCGGCCTCCACCTGGTCGATGAAGGGCCGCACGAGGTCGTCGAAGGACATCATCTCCATCCCCACCTCGCCCGAGACGACGCCCGAGATGACCAGGATGGTGGGCTCGTTCATGGCGGCAGCGGGCTTGGACTCGGCGGTGTCGCTGGGGTCGGGCTTGGCGGCGGTGCTGGTGGCGGGCTTGGCTGCAGGAGTGGGCGTGTCGACCATGCCACCAACCGGCACCAGGGCCCCGGCCCGGCGCTCGCCCATGCCGGACTCGGCCATGATGTTGAGGATGGTGTCGATCATGGAGGAGCGAACGCGGGTGATTTGGCTGTTCTCCATGACGCGCTGCCGCACCTTGGGCTCGGTGATGGCACCCTCGGCGGCGACGTCGGCTTGCAGGGCCCGCACCACCTTGATCATGTCGGCCCGCTTGAGGCTGTTGATGGCCTTGGCCCACGGGGGCACGCCGCCCGGGTCGGGGGTGTTGTCGGTGTCGGGGGCCGGCTCGGGCTCGGGCTCGGGGGCCGGGTTGTTGCCCGGGTCGGGGGCAGGCTCGGGGTCCGTGGACACCGGAACATCCAGGTCGTTCCGGTAGACGAACGCCGAGCTCTTGTTGCCCTGTGCGTCACGCCACTTGCTGTCGGCGGTGCCGAGGTTCGGGCCGATGCCAGAGCGGGCGAGCTCTTCGAGGAAGGCGGGGCCGCTCTCGACCACCACGCCAAGGGCCTTGCGCTGCGCCTTGGCTTCTTGAATGGGGACCTGGCCGTTCTCGCGGATCTGTGCGTGAAGCCATTCGATGAACTCGATCATGATGCTCTCCGTCTGAACCGCTTGAGGTGCGGCGTCGGGTGGGGTGATTTGGTTTTCGGGTGTGGCGGGTCGCATGTCGCTCCCCTTGGGGTTGGTGGTCGTGCTGGTTCCAGCGAAGGGGTTGGCCAGTGTGGGCACGCCGCCCACGTTGGCCGGGTTGCGGGGGCACATGGCCGCCGCAGGGCAGGGCTTCCCGTAGGAGAAGCAGGCGTCGGTGTTGAAGGGCAGCTCCATGGGGTCGGTGACCTGGCTGGCCTTGGCCATCTGGTCGGACACCACCTCGAAGTTGGCCCAGTTGGTCTCGATGTTCGTGAACGGGACGTCCTTCACCACATGGCGGTGGGCCCATCCCCGGTCGGGGCGCTGGCTCTGGTAGTGCTCGGCCCTTACGGTCTCGGGACGCGTACCTACGCGGTGGTAGGTAGGGAACTTGTCGACACCAGCCTTGAGGTAGAACAGCATCTGCGGGTCCCACTCCAGGGGGTTGCCCCCGGGGCCCGGCAGGTACTTGAAGATGTCGCCAGACGTCTTGAGGTCGCCCATGAAGAGGCCCTTGTCGGGCCGGCCGAACACGTCGATGTAGCCCACGTAGGGGAGGGCGCCGCACATGCCCGTGACCTTGACCTCGGGCATCCACAAGCTGGGGCTTGGGATGGCGGGGAGCACCCGGGACAGGCAGAGCTCCTCGGGGAGCATGTCCCGGTCGCTGGGCTCCCACCAGGTCCCAGCGTGGTAGGCCTCCAGGAGCTTGTGGGTTCGGTTGCCGAAGCGAGATGCCTCGGAGCCAGCGTCCTTCACCTTCTGCACCTTGACGTACCACCACCGCAGGGTGCATTCGCCAAACAGCTTCTTGGAGGATGGCGAGATGCGTAGCTTGCCGGAGGGCTTGTGCTCCTCCAGCTGCATGAGCTCCCGCACCGCATTCACGGTCAGGTCAGGTCTTGAGGTCATGTCGTGCTTCGTGCTTTAGGACCAGTGGGCCCCGGTGTATTGGAAGACTAAGGGGGTGGTCTCTGCCTGTCAATAGGGAGACAAAGAAAAGGCCGGGCCATCGAGGCCCAGCCTTACAGCGTCAGGTTGGTGGTGACCCTACCCGATGCCGAGACTCACCATGCCAGCGATGACGGCACCGCCGAACTGGGCCACGTCCTGGCCGGGAATGGCGCCGATGGCGACGTTGCCCGTGCTGGGGTTGTGGGTGACCACGATGTCACCACCACCGGGAAGGGCGCCCTGCAGGGTGAAGGACTTGTTCTCGACCAGGACCACGCCGTCGCCGTCGGGGTCGGAGCTGCCGGCCGCCTGGGCGTCGACGATGGCCTGCAGGCCGGTCTTGAACTCGTCGGCGGCGTCGCCGATGAAGGCCTGGGCCGCGCCCACGGAGGGGTAGACGGTGAAGTCGTCGTCGCTGACGTCGATCTCGATGCGCCCGTTCTGGGCGGGGGTGTCGTCGAACAGAATCGTGCGATTGGGGGTAGCGCTGGGCATCATTGACCTCTCGTTTCCCTGCGTTAGTGCAGGGTTACTAGAGTACCGTGTGATGCGAGAGTAAGCAAGTTCGGACTGGCCTTGTTGCGCCATTGCCACACCCAGCTGGGGGTGCCTTTGTGGAACAGGGCAAGGTCGTCCACGGGGGTGGGCTTGGGCTTGAGCTTCGGGACCGTCCGCACCTCGATGTCCCGCCAAAGGGAGTCCGCTACCAGCGGGGCCCGGAGGTAGAACTTCTCGACACGTGTGAGCTCGATGACACGCTGCTTGAAGCGCTCCACGATGTGGCTGTAGGTCTCCACGGGAAGCACGGCAGAGTAGTCGAAGACCCCCCGCCTGTGCCGCATGGGTCCGATGATCCGCCAGCTGTCGAACGCCTTGGCTCCCTGGGTGGTGACGTGCAAGGTGCCCAGGTCTACCCATCCCTTGCTCGCCCACTTCTCCAGGATGTAGTTCAGGCGCTTGGGGTGAGCGTCGTAGCACGTGACTGCCAGAGGCAGCATGTCACCAGGGGGGACCCGCGCTGCCAGGGCTCGCATGTGCGCCTCGTCGTCGCGAATCACGTGTCTTCCTCCTGGTGGCGCTCGACCACCTCGAAGGCCCGGTCGAGGAGCGCGTCGAGCTCGGCGCGGCTCATGTCCAGCTGCCTGCTGGCGTTGACCAGGGACAGGGCCCACCCGTACATGGCCACCTCGGACCGGATGGGGGCGGAGGCGACGAACGCGGTGACTCGACTGGCGATGAACTTGGCCTCTCGCTCGTCGATGTCGGCGAGCAGTGCCGGGATGTTGGAGAAGTCGGGGGGTGAAATAGCCAATGTGGGCCTCGGTGGTGAGGGGTGGTCAAACGAGGTTCAGGTGCCCGATGCCCATGCGTTGCCTCATGGTCTGGGCGGTGGAGATGTGGAGTCGCTCGGCGACGGCAACGACGAACTCCGAGTTGACGCGGGCGTAGGGCTTCCCGTCGCGCTCGACGGTGCCCTCGCTGATAGCTTCCAGGGCCTCGACCACGGTGGACAGGTCGGGCACCCGCACGTTGCTGGAGATGGAGGGCCACTGCCCTTGCACGGTGGTAGCGGACACCAGGACGTAGTTGCCGTCGACCGCCACATGGAGCCCACCGTGGGTCACCATCTTGGCCACCACCTCCAGCACCTGGTTGGCGGCACGGTAGTGGTGGATGAACATGCTGCGGTGCCAGTCCGTGGGCTTGCCCTCCACCAGGAAGCGGCGGCCCATGGTCAGCTTGCGGGTGTCCCGCAGCCACAGGATGTGCTCGGCGATGAGACCCGGGGTCTGCCGGGCGGGGTCGCCTCGCCACACCCAGTCGTCGGTGAGGTCCCAGTGGCCGTGGTCGTTGAAGAACTGCTGGCACCCGTCACCAGCCTGGATGTGGGTGATGCGGCTGGTGATGGCACGCAGGTCCTCGGCGGTGAGCCCGTCCCGTCCCTTGAACTTGATGGCCGACCCGTTGTTAGCCATCACGCACAGCCGTGGTGACCCGAACAGCTTGGCGTCGGGCAGGTGCTTGATACTGATGCTGTGCTGCACGTCCCCTGTCATGCGCCGGATTTCAGCGGTGGGGTCCTTGCTGTAGCCCACCTCGAAGACCTCGTCCGCGAACACGATGGGGCAGGTCAGAAGGGCGTCGTTGAAGTCGGCGCTGGCCTGCCTCATGTTGATGGGGGGCTTGCCGTAGATGGAGCCCATGGCGTTGGCCAGCATGCCTTTGCCAATGCCGTGGGGGCCCTCCAGGTACAGCGCCGAGGTCGGCCTGCTCATCTGGGGCACGGATGCCAGCCAGTCCAGGAGCAGGTCACCACCCAGCATCACCAGCCAGTCGTGCACCTTCTGGTGGTAGGCCGCCTCGCATCTCTCGACGGCGGCGGGCAGCACCAGGGTGCGCTCGGCATCGGTCTTGCCCGTGAGCACCGCCTTGCGTGACCCCACCTGGAAGGCCACGCTGGCGAGGGGCGCCGAGCTCACCTGCTGTAGGATGGTGGCGGTGGCCAGGACGTGGCCTGTCCGGGTGTTCAGGTGCCGGGCACGGGACTGGGCGGGGCAGGTCTGTGAGATCCGAGAGCCGAGCTGGGACGCGCCCAGGGGTGTGGCGCAGTACTCCCCCCGGTTCTCGTCCCAGGTCCAGTAGGTGCCCGGCGCCTTGTAGAGCACGCAGTACTCACCCTGGATAGGGAGACCGTCGTCGGTGTCGTCCGGCTCCTCGCCACCAGCAGGGTCCCGTTCGCTGGCCTGGGGGTGGGGCCAGGCCGGGGCGTCGGGGTACTTGCCGGCCTCCAGCTCGGCGGCCCGGGTGCACATGCGCCAGGCCTGCTCCTCGGTCACCGCGCCGTGGCTGGTGTCGCCCCTCACGCTGGCTGCCAGGAAGGACCACACCTGGGCGGGGGTCACCGTCTTGTCGGGGCCTGACAGCTGCGCTGCGATGGCGTGGGCTGCTGTCATGGTGGTGGCGTTGCGGGCGCCTGCGTCGGCCACGGGGTCGCCTGCCTGCAGGCGGCGCACCAGACCCCCTTCCTGGAGCTTGGGGGACTGCCCTACCATGGACCAGTCGAGGCTGGTGGGCGCGGGCCAGGTGTCCATGTCGTCGTCGGCGGCGGTGCCCGTGGCTCGGTCGTCGGCAGACGCGAGCGGGCGTGGGGGCTGCCATGCGATGGGCCCGTCGGGCAAGTCGTAGTCGGCCTCCAGCTGGGTGTCCTCGCGCAGCACGTTGGCGAGGCGCATGAGGCGGGTCCAGTCCTTGGTGTCGGGGTCCACCACCACATCGAGGTCGGTCTCGATGTGCTCCTTGAACTGGCCCAGCCAGTCCTCGGCCAGGGTCACGGGGACGGGGCGGGCCAGCCACCCATACAGCCGCAGGCCCTTGGTGGTGGTGTACCACCCGAGCCAGGGCGGGAGGTCCCGGGCTTCTAGCCACTCGGCCCTCTCCTCCTGGTCCTCGGGCATGGTGGGGTTCTCTTTCGGGTCCAGGTCGAGGAGCGCCCAGCCGAGCAGGGGCTCCAGGCCTTGGGCCTTGAGCTCGGCCAGGGCTTTCTTGTTGATGCGGTGGTGAGGAGACCCAACCTCGGAGCCAGGAAGGTGGTACTGGACAGCGTGCGCGTCGCAGTTGTCGTACTTTCCAGTCACCGCACTAGCGGACTGGGTAAATCCTGTTGGCTCTGTAGTGGGTGGCCAGGTGTCAGTGCCGGACTGGTACGCATCCGCGAACACAACAATAGGGGGCGTACCGACTTGACCATCGGGCATGGTGGACTCGGGGCGGGGGGTGGTGGGATGCTGTGGTGGTCCATGCAGAGTAGTTCGGTGGTACGGGCGCAGTCAAGGCCAAGACAGACTATGCGTGGTATGATTTGACCGGGACCCTTAGGCTGTCTTCGGTGTCCCCAGTACTCGGAGGTACTCCATGAGCGAAGAAACCACGCCGGTTTCCCCCCCGCGCTCTCACCGCCCGCCTGGTCGATTGACCTCGGCGGAGATGAGCGTGGCGGAGCTGGCCAAAGAGAAGAAAGAGCTGGAAGATCGACTCGATGACCTCGAAGATCGAAGCAACCCTGACGTGGCTATTACACCACACACGGCTGCACGACTCGAAGAGGCACGGCTCGAAGCGCGCAACAAACTGTGGGACAAGCTGCTGAACAAGTCGGTTCTGTGGCCTACCGTGGGTGCTCTCGTCCTCATCGTCGGGTTCGTAGTGGCCGGTGTCACGGGACACTTGCCTGTCCTGTTCGATTTCCTGTTGGATGCGGCCGGGCTGCTGCCTGGTGTTGACGCGCCTGCCGACTAGGTGTTGCACAGGCAGCCTGCCCGCAGTAGGCTGCACCTAACTGGGACTGTGGACCCCGGTTGTCCAGGGATGGACGTGGTGGTGACCCCCTCCTGCAGCGCAGGAGGGGGTCATTTCGTTCTACGCTGGGCTGCAGCGAGCTGCCCTCGGAGTCGGGTGGAGAGCTGGCGAACCTCGTCAGCATCCAGCTCCCGCCAGGCAGCAGAGCGAGGAAGGCGCATGTTGTGGGTGACCACCTCCCCTGCCACCAGCACACCCACACACCGGCCACGCCGGTGCATGACTACAGCGCCCATGAGACAACCACGAAATCGTGGAGCATCGCTCCTATGCGCTGGTCAAACCGGGAAGGGTGGTACTCCACATAGAACTCGGGGTACACCTTGGATATGTGGACCGCCAAGTACTCCCCTCTGCCGTTGAGCGGCTTGATAGACACGCAGGACTTCCCCTCGGCCGCAGCGTTCCGGATCTTGGTGTCGAGGTCGAGCTCCTGGAAGGCCAGCTCGATAGCATGGTCACGCATCTTGCGAACCTCGTCCAGGGTGATGGGCTTGGTGGTGTCATCCATCAGGCACGCTCCATCTGGCTGCGTAGCCAGCGAGCGGCGGAGATGGACACCGGCTCCGCGACGTACACGTCCATCATCCGCATGCGGTTGCCGTTGGCTAGCTCCTTGTAGCCTGTGAACTGGATGCGGATGAGGCCGCCCGGGGACACGTGGGCCCCGTGCAGTGCCTGGATGACGGAGCAGCCGGACACTGTGATAGGGTCCTGGTCACCATCCTCGGAGGCCACGGACAGCATGGCCACGTGGTACTCGCCGTACTTGCTGCGTCGCAGCGTGGTGCCCATGAACACGCCCACGATCTCCTCCCCCTCCTGGGGTCGCCAGGGTCGAGGGGGTCGGAGCTTCCGCCAGGATACGGTGTCGGTTCGGTCGTCGGCCTTGGGCTTGGTGGTCTCCTCAATCAGATACTCGTCGAGCTTGGTGGTGTCATCCACGCCCATCAGATGCCGCACTCGTAGAGCTCGTAGGCCCAGTCGTACCCGTCGTCGTAGCACGACTGGGCGAGGCCACTGGTCTTGTCCGGGAGGGACTGGTCCCGCTCCAGGCACTCGCTACCATCGTCGTAGCCGATGGCGTAGGCGCTCTCGCAGACCGACTCCTCGGACGGGGTGAGCTCGGAACTGCAGCCCATGACCAGGAGGGCCAGGGCGGTGGTGGTGATGTGGCGCATGTGCGCTCCTGGGTTGTGGGCTCGATGGCCCGGGGTCATCCGCACCGAGGGCACGGCTTGGTGTCCAGGCCATGTATCTGGCCTGACTTGTAGGCTTCCATCGAGCCGTCCCCTGTGGTCGCCCCACCTCCAAAACAAGGCAGACCACAAGGGGCTCGATGCTTGGTGACGATGCGCCACCAGGGGGTGCCGACGTAGATGCCCGTGTACCTGCGTTGGGTGACCGTCACCCCGCACAGGGGGCACGGAACCTCGCGGGTCTCGTCGGTGGCTGCCATGGGTTCGGACATGGTCAGCCTCGAACCAGGCGCCATCGGGTAATGGGGCCGGAACCACTTGCGCCCATGCCCCAGAAGAAGCAGGCGGCTCGACCCTTCGATCTTTTGCCCGATGCGTACTCAACTTCGATATGGGCGTCAGGGCTCACATCAGGAAAGGCGCCTGTGTTGTACTCCGTCCAGGACTCCCACTCTCGGATCTGGGCCACTCGGTCCAGGATGTCCTTGGCAACTGCCGCCGCCACGTCTGCCGACAGGGCCACAGCACGAGGAACCTGACCTCCGATGGACAGGTACACGGAGAGCGGCACGCCGACTTCTGTGGTGCTGACCTGTAATATGAGCCCTTCATCGTAGGCGCTGGAGTATTGGTTGGGTGTCTTGTGTTGCATGCGTGCTCCTGGGTTCTAGAAGTCGAGGTCGTCGAGGTCGTCGAGGTCGTCGGGCCCGGGGTCGCCGGGCCCGAGGTCGTCGGCCTCGGGCCACTCGGGCGAGGGGTTGGCCGGCTTCACGTTCTCGTGCGGTCCGCTGGGGTCGGGCGCGCTGTTCTCGTGGTGCCAGACCATCCACCACTGGATGACCAGGTCATTGATCCGTGCGTCGAAGGGGATGCGCCCTTCGGCTGCGCTGTCGGCCAGGCCCTTGCGTAGGTCGGCCAGGCTCGTGAAGCCCTTGGCCCAGCGCTTGAGGGTCTCGACCCAGATGGTCTGCTTCTTGTCCAGAGGGAACCCGTTCCACGCGTCGAGGGTCTCGGCCCAGTGCGGTGGCGCCACCATGGTGGGCGGGGCGAGGGCGTCGGGGGCGGCCGGAACGAGTCCCCCGTTCCGGAGGGTGAGGGCTTGGCCCCGCTCGATGTGCTCGGCAGCGATGCCGACGATGTGGTCGGCTGGCGCCCGCATTCGAGGGGTCAGGGGGGTGGCGGCGAGGGTGTCGAGGGCGTTGGCCAGGTCGAGCACAGCTGTGTCCTCGGCGGTGGCGAAGCGGGCCAGCACGTTGCTGATGGCGTCCGCGATGGTGTGGACGGGTGGTCGGTCGGGTTGGCTCATGGTCTTCCTCGTGGGCTTGGGGCCGGAGCCGCCGCGCCTCTTGTCATAGTGGTGTTGGCACAGGCCTTTGGCCACGTGCTTTCCGTGGCATCCCGCCATACTGCACAGACGGACGGGCCGACTGGTGGGCGGGGGCAGGGGAGGGGGGTAGGGTGGTGGGGTGGTGGTCACGCGAACACCACCATCAGCAGGAAGAACCCGACGAGGATGGCACCGTGAAAGGCGAGGACAACCCCGCCCATGGCAAGGGCCTTCACTTGGCACCTCCGAGAGTGTCGAGGGCGTTGGCCATGTCCATGTAGGCCAGGCGGTGCCTCTTGTTTGCGTTCTCTCCCCTCCAGAGACGGTAGGCGACAACGAATCTCTCTTCCCCGGGCGTCTCGATGACCCACTCGTAGGTCTCGAAGCGCCCGTCAGCCGACTCGATTGGTCCGCGACGTTCGGCATTGAACTTGGTGATGAGGCTCACTCGGCACCCCCGACCATCGGCAGCACCACGCCGCGCTTCAGCGTGTACCAGTCGGTCCGGGTCTTGCCCGACAGGTTGCTGGTGTAGACCGCCTCGATGATGAAGTAGTTGTCATTAGCCTCCGGCCGAATGACCTTACCCGTGGGCACCAGCTTGCCGTGGGCGAGGAGGTAGGCACGCCCCTCCACACAGGTTTCTTCCGGCCACTCGTTGAGGAACACACTGTGCCGGGCGGAGATGCACGGACGAGGTGGGGGGTGGTCATTGAGCAGCTCCCCACAGGTGGCCTCTAGGTCCACGTAGTCGAACTCGTCGTCAGAGTAGGCTCGGCGCAGGGCCTCCACGATTTCCTCGGGGGTCTTGGTTGTCTTGTATGTCTTCATCAGAAGGGCTCCTAGCGGGATGAGTAGCGCAGGTGGTTCTGGCCGTGCTTGTGGACGTACTTGGTTTCCTCTCGGTCGAGCAGCTTATAGAGCTCCATCCGGCCCTGGAAGTCCAAGGCGCTCTTGCCCGTGTCCGGGCAGTACCAGGAGGTTCCGTACTTGCTGTAGAACGTCACCTGTTTCGTCTCCTGGCCAGGCTTGACGAACTGCATCTCCGCTCGGTACTTCCTGGTGCTCTTCTCCCACTTGAAGGAGAGCGCCTCCCAGCTACCAGGCGGCGGGTTGAGCCAGTGAAGCAGGCGGGTCAGCCAATCGGGTAGTGCCATCAGAAGGGCTCCTCGTCAGGGGTGGGTGGGTCAGGCAGGGCGCCGACCATCTCGGCGTACTCCAGGGCGTGGTTGAGCCAAGCGGCGAGGGCCTTGACGGTGGACCAAGGCACGCGCCCTGCCTTAGTTGATGGTCCCGTTGGCCAGGGTCGTATGACCCACACCCCGAACATGGTGTCGTAGGGGTCGTCGGGGTCGTCGGGGGTGTGGTGGCTCTGCTCCAGCTCGATGCTCATCCACCGCAGGAGCTTGAACTTGCCCGCGGGGCCGATGGTCTCGCCTTCGGGTGGGTTGATGGGGTGGGCCATGGTGGGCTCCGTGTGTGTCGGGCTCAATGGCCCTGGATGGTGGTGGTGAGAACGAGGTGCGTGCCGATGGTCGGAATCACCCGACGCCACAGGCCAGAGGAGTACGGCAGGTTGTGCTCGACCTGTCGCACCCAGTGGCCCTCCCTGAACTTGGTCCAGAGGGTATAGGCCAGTGCACCGTGGAAGGCTTCAGTGTTGGTGTAAGCGAGGCCCTGGTCCGGCCGGCTCACAGGTTGCTCCGGGGGTTATGCCGACACGCCAACGTGAACGTCTCCGCGGCCTTGGCCCTGTCCGACGTGTACCTGCCAGTGTTCAACACCAGCCGGGCTGCGGACCCAGCCACGTCGGGCTGGTAGGTGACGAGGCCACGCCACACACCGTGCCGGCCGGTGTCGGGGTCCACGCCCCATACCACCACCGTGTAGGCGTCAATGTGCGGGGGCTCGCCCGTCCACTCGGGCTTCGGGGCAAGGGCAGTGGCGACAAACGCGAAGCCCATCGACCGGACCAGGTCGTCGATGAGGCCAAGCGCACGCTTGGAGGAGGGGCGCTGGGTGGGGGGCCGCATCACCCGGTCCTTGATGGGCGGTGGTGACGTGAAGTGGGTGACCACCTCGAAGGGTCGACGACCCAGGGCCTCGTTCGTTGCGGCGATGCTGTCGAGAGCTCGGGCAATGTGGTCGTTGTCGTTGCAGTCGTTGTCGTTGGGCATGGGTGTGTCCGTGGGTGGTCAGGTGGAGAGGGCGGAGAGCTCTTCGTGGATGGCGCGGTCGGCCTTGGCCAGGGCCACGCCAGCTTGGCGAGCGAGCTCGCTGCGCGCAGCCTGCAGCGCGCGGAGACGGCTGCTGTACAACCACCGGCTGCCCTGGGATCCACCCGGGTACCTTTTGTCGGGGTCGAAGCTTCCGTTGCCATGCGAGAGGAACTCGCTCCATGCCTCGTCGACCCGGATGGTGTTGTTGTAGACGTGCACGCTCCAGCCCTCGGTGTGTCGTCGCCATCCGTTGACTTGTAGGTGGGGGTTGTTCGCGTCCTCTTCCTTGCTGCGGCTCGGCGGCGGCACATCGGGAAGCACCGGCTCGGTCCAGCGAAGGGCGGCCATCGTGTCCAGCTCGAAGGCAAGCGCCTCGGCTGCGGCCCGGGCCTTCTTAGTCATCTTCATGGTGCGCAGGATTTCGCGCAGCTCGTGGTGGTTGGGCTTGGGTTTGGGCATGGGTGTGTCCGTGGGTTGGGTGGTGGGTAGGAGTGGGGCCCCGTCGTACTGGCACGCAGCCGAGAGCGAAGGAGGTGGTAGGACCAGCAAGACGGGGGCCCACCACTACCCACCACGGGGCTAGGTGGGTTCGGCGTCGGTGTCGGTGTCGGTGAGCTTCGCAAGGATGTCGCTCGCGTCTTCGTACGAGATGCTCAAGCCACCAAGGGCTCTTCGAGTCCGGTACCCCAAGGCTTCGAAGCCCTGGGTGATGGTCTCCTGGTTACGAATGCGCTTCTCACGGATGGCCGAAGCTGCAGCCCGCATGTCCTCGTCGACGCACATGTACTTCCCCCGCATAGCGGAGCTGCGTAGCTTGCCTTCGGCTACCAGCCTGCTAATGGACTCGCCGATTTGACGGTAGCGACGACGCGACGCCAGTGTGCTCCACGTGGTCTCGGTCTCGGGGCATGCCAGAATGCCCAGGCGTCGGGCCACGACACTGCGCCCGCGAGCTAGGCCAGGGTGCTCTGCCCACACACTGAGTACCATGGCGTCCCTGTTCTCATGGGTGGCGGTGTCCCACCTCTCGTTGGCCTCGCGCTGGGTCCGTGTCACGCGCCCTCCTCGGTTGGGGTGGTGCGCAGCCAGTCGAACAGCTCGGGGCACACCCCGCGCAGTCCCTCGGACGATGCTCTGATCATCTCGATGTACTTGTCAGGCAGCTCGTTGACCCACGCAGCCACGCCACCCGGGTCGTGCTTCGACATGTCCGTGGCCAAGAAGACGTTGGCGGACAGCAGTCGTTGCATAGGGTGCTCTAAGATGGTGCCAATGCTAAAGGGGCTGCTCGCAACCTGTGCCATGTACAGGGTGGTCCGTGCCTGGACAACAGCCAGGGCGTAGTTCAGCTGGTTGGCCGTGGTGTATACCTCTCGTAGTTGTTCGGCGGTGGTGTTCACGTGCTCTCCTTGGGTGGGGTGGTGGCGACGTCGGGCATGACCGGGGCCAGGTGCTTGTGCATCATCGCGGCCAGCATGGTGGCGGCCTCGTCGTGGGTCACACGGCCCGAGTCCAGGGCCTTGTACACTGCGTTCTGCAGCTGCGCGCAGTGCCGCTCGATGCGGGTAGCGAGGAGCAGGCTCTCACCCTGCCGGGCCTCCACTGCAGTGGCCTCGCGCCGGAAAGACACACGCCGGTAGCGGTCGGTGCGGGTGTCCGTGTGGACAACCCTGACCAGATAGGGCGCGGCCTTCTTGACCTTGACCAGCTCGTTGTAGGTGTCCGACCGGACGATGTACCACCGGCCAAGTCGAATGTTCTTCATGGGCCCACCTCGGACGGGGCACGGTCCAGGACGTCCGTCAAGAGGGCCCGCTTGACCTGGGGCTCGATGCCCAGAAAGTCGCAGACCTTGCGGTAGTCCCGAAGGGCAGCAACCTCGTCGGGAAAGAACTCGGGCTCGGGCTCGGGCTCGGGCGGGGCGGGCTCGGGCTCGGGCTCGGGCTCGGGCTTGTGCAGCCACGGCTTCAGCTCGATGGCCGGGCGGCTGCGGTGCGCGGGGCAGTAGTAGGTGCCATGGTAGGTGATGTTCTTGCACCGGCTACCATCCGCCTTGGACGCGATGCACTGCATGGCACGAGGGTGCTTGCGGTGGGCCGCGTCGAGGGCGCTGGCCACGCTGTTGTCGCGGCGGATCAGGTAGGTGGCATTCGCGACGTAATGCCGTGCGATCTCCCGAGACGTCACCATCTCACCCAGCCTAGGGGAGACGCTGCCGTAGCTGCTGATTCGGTAGTGCAGCTGGGTGTAGGTCAGGCCTTGGTGGCCCACCCCGTTCACGGTGATGGCTCCGCTGCGCTCAAGGGCCAGCCGGATGGCGGCGGCCGTGGTGTCGGGTGTGGTCATGAGTTCTCCGTGGTGGTGTGGATGTGGGCATCCCGGCCGCACCT